>Ga0134105_1000669_pt1 | contig 32084 bp, 26 predicted proteins | sample 16_3_2metaG_FD_94457 | JGI IMG/M metagenome (GOLD analysis project Ga0134105, IMG submission 94457) | Switchgrass degrading microbial communities from high solid loading bioreactors in New Hampshire, USA - 16_60_3.3_214_A3 metaG | ecosystem: Engineered > Bioreactor > Semi-continuous > Anaerobic... | reverse complement strand
TGGGAATATATAATGATCTTGTGGAGAGAAAAAAATTTTTGGCGGTTGTTGGGCTTGGATATGTCGGCATGCCCCTTGCAATAGAGTTTGCGAAGAAAATTAATGTTATCGGTTTCGATACCGATGAGCGCAAAATAAACAATTATATTAAGGGAATTGATGTTACCGGGGAAGTGGGAAATGAAGCTTTGAAAAATACGACCGTTCAGTTTTCCTGTGACGAGCAGATCCTGGGCAAGGCGTCCTTTTACATTGTGACAGTTCCCACGCCTGTTGCACAGGATAAAACCCCCGATCTTAACCCCTTGATTGGAGCAAGTACCATGATTGGCAGGCACCTGAAAAAGGGGGACATAGTTGTATATGAATCCACGGTTTACCCGGGTGTTACCGAGGAAATATGCATACCCGTGCTTGAAAAGGAATCGGGCTTTAAAGCCGGAGTGGACTTCAAGGTGGGGTATTCGCCCGAGCGGATTAATCCCGGGGACAAGGTCCATACCGTTACAAAAGTGCTGAAGATTGTTTCGGGTATTGACGACGAATCTCTCGAGGAGATAGCCAATGTTTACAGCATAATAGTCGAAGCAGGCATTTACAGGGCCGAAAGCATCAAAGTTGCCGAGGCCGCAAAGGTAATTGAAAATACACAAAGGGATATTAATATTGCCTTCATGAATGAATTGTCCCTTATTTTCAGCAAGATGAACATAAACACGAAGGCTGTCCTGGCGGCTGCAGGAACCAAATGGAACTTCCTTAAATTCACCCCCGGCCTTGTAGGAGGTCACTGTATCGGGGTGGACCCGTACTACCTGGCATATAAGGCGCAGCAGATGGGATATCACCCTGAAATCATCCTTGCCGGAAGAAGAATCAACGACATGATGGGCAAGTATGTGGCCGAAAATACCGTAAAGCAACTGATTAAAGCAGATAAGCAGATTAAAGGCGCAAGGGTCTTTATTATGGGGCTGACATTCAAGGAAGATGTTCCCGATACAAGGAATACGAAGGTTGCCGATATGATCCGGGAACTCGAGGAATACGGCATTGAAGTGATGGTTTCGGATTGTGTGGCCGACAAGGAAGATGTTTATAATGAATACGGAATAACGCTGGTGGAATATGAAGAAGTAAAGAATGTGGATGCGGTAGTTCTTGCCGTTTGCCATAAAGAGTACAGGGGCATAACCCTGGATATGCTTAAGGAAAAATATTCCGAAGGCGCCAGGGTGTTAATTGACGTTAAAGGAATGTATCAGCCGAAAGAAGCCGTAAACAAGGGCTACCTCTACTGGAGCCTCTGACCGCGACACGGGGACGGTCGCAGAAAAATCGTTCTCAGGGAAAGGGGGAAAAATGTATCATGCTGAATGAGTTTAAAAAGTTTGCGCTGAAAGGTAATGTACTGGATATGGCAGTGGGTGTTATTATAGGTTCGGCTTTCGGAAAGATTGTATCTTCACTTGTTAGTGACATAATAACACCGGTTCTGGGAATTCTGTTGGGCAAAATTAATCTCAGCCATTTGAAACTTGTAATACGGCCCAAAGTGGGAGAGACTGAAGAGCTTGCAATTTTGTACGGCAATTTTCTGCAGAACATAATTGATTTTCTGATTATTTCGCTGTCAATATTTCTTTTTATAAAGTTTCTGACATCTATAAAGACAAAAGCAGAGACTTTGTTAAAGGAAGAGAAAAAGGAAGAAGAAAAGAAGGAAGAACCTCCGAAACCTTCGAAAGAGGAAGAGCTTTTAACCGAAATCAGGGATTTACTGAAAGCAAGGCAAGGAGACTAGGAAGAACAGGGACGGTTTTTATTTCCCGAAGGAACAGGAAAAACCGTCCCTAAGCTTTACCTGCATCGAACGGAAGGGGTTGTTCATGGACAAGGATTCAGCTTGGTATGCGGTTTTTGTTAAGACAGGAGAAGAAAACAGGGTAAAAGAACGCCTGGATTATCGTTTTGGCGGAAATCCGGCTGTGATGATCCCGAAAAAGATAATAAAGGAAAGAAAAGACGGAAAATGGTACAAAAGGGTAAGGAATCTGTTTCCCGGATATATATTCATTCACGGCGTTCTGGATGAGCACAATTACAAGGAGCTGCTGCATGTTCCCGGACTTTATAAACTTTTGTGTACCGACAGGGAGCCAGTACAGATTCCAAAACGCGAGATAGAGGTTTTCAGCCATCTGTTCGATAATGAAGATACCATCCGGGAATCCGATATATATATGGAAGGCGATAAAATCACCATAATAAGCGGACCGTTAACTTCGCTGCAGGGCAGGATTCTAAAAGTGAACAGAAGAAAAGGAAGGGCGAGGGTTCTTTTGGATTTCCTCGGTGAAGAAAGGATTATAGACCTGGGGGTAAACATTATTGAGCCCGCCAAATAAATATCAGAGGGGTAAATATTATGAATAATCAGGAGTTGAAAACGCTAGCCGATAAACTTATTGCAAACATTGAAAAGGTTATAGTGGGAAAACAGGAAATTATCAAACAGCTTTTTATCTGCCTTATCTGCTCAGGGCATGTTCTGCTGGAGGATGTGCCCGGAACCGGGAAAACTCTTCTGGCAAAAACTCTCAGCAAATCGCTGGACCTGGAGTTTAACAGGGTACAGTTCACTCCCGATTTGCTTCCGTCGGATATTACAGGCATTCACTATTATGACCAGAAGCAGGGTGATTTTGTTTTCAGGAAGGGGCCGGTCTTTACCAATATTCTTCTCGCAGATGAAATAAACAGGGCAACACCGAGAACCCAGTCAAGCCTCCTGGAGTGCATGGAGGAAAGGCAGGTTTCCACCGACGGGAAAACCTATGCATTGAACCCTCCGTTTATGGTAATAGCCACACAGAACCCGGTTGAAACCCTGGGGACATTCCCGTTACCCGAAGCCCAGCTGGACCGTTTCCTGATGAAATTATACATGGGTTATCCGAAAACAAGCGAAGGCATAGAAATATTGAAAAGATTCCGTTACGAAAATCCTCTTGCTACTGTTTCTCCTGTCGCAGGAAAGGAAGATTTTGAAGGTTTGAAGGATATTTTCGAAAACACATATGTCAGCGAAGATATTTATTCATATATTATTCAGATTGTCGAGGCAACAAGAAAGCACCACGAGGTCCTGCTTGGAGTAAGCCCGCGCGGAAGCCAGGCGTTGCTTAAAACAAGCCAGGCGCTTGCCGCAATAAACGGAAGGGATTATGTGATACCCGATGATGTCAAGCAAATGGCCATCCCCGTTCTGGCCCACAGAATGATAGCCAGGCATTCGGGAAGCGACAGCGGAAAACCGGTGACGCATTCCATCCTGGAACAGATTTTGCAAAGGATTCCCGTTCCTACCGAAGACAGGCTGAAAGAGCAGGCAGGTGTTTAGGGAAATGTGGGTTTACAAGCTGATTATTGCGGCATTTGTTATATTGTTGATTGAATCATATGCAGTTATGAAGTATGGGCTTTCAAGAGTCAGCATTGAAAGGAACTTTGACACTTTGCATGCCAATTTCGGTCAAAGCGTTCATTTGATTGAAACAATCAGCAACAGGAAACTACTGCCCGTGCCATGGCTTAAGGTGGAATCCAGGATTGACAGCGGCCTTAAGTTCGGCCGGCAGGAAGATTTGAATATATTGCAGGATGAGTTTCATGTCAGCGTTTTTTCCATGCTGCCCTATACCAGGATTATTCGAACCCATAATGTAAAATGTACAAAAAGGGGCTACTACCACCTGAAGTCGGCAGCACTGACAGCCCGTTCAATAACAGGAAGCATTTCTGCCATCAAGGATGAAGAAACGGATGCGAAGCTCTATGTTTTTCCAAGGATACTGACGCTTTCGGAAATGAAATTTCCGTCCCACAGCTGGCAGGGTGACATGGTTGTAAGGCGATGGATACTTGAGGATCCGTTTATTCATGCCGGGATCAGGGAATATACCACATCGGATCCGATGAAAAATATCAACTGGAAGGCATCTGCCCGTTTCGGAACCCTACAGGTAAACCAGTATGATCCGACTGCTCAGCACAGGCTGATGATCCTGTTAAATGTGGATACAAAACTGAACCAGTGGACGGCAACCGATGAACCTGAAAGAGTGGAGTATGGAATATCTGTTGCAGCTACGATTATAGAATATGCATATAAAAGCGTTATTGAAGCAGGCTTTGGCTCAAACGGGTTTTTGAAGGATATGGAGAAGGAACCGGTAAGGATTGAGCCCGCAAGCGGAAAGAATCATCTGACAAGAATCCTGGAATGCCTTGCCCGTTTGGTCATATTAAGAAGTATATCTTTTAACACGCTGCTTGATAAAGAGCTGGAGAAAGATCCCGGCAACATGGATTATCTTTTTATAACAGCTGTTGTAGATGATGAAACCGAGGAGAGAATTCGAAGATTAAGAGCAAAGGGAAACGCCGTGGAGATACTGAGGATTTAAGCAAAGTTTTCGGTTAAGAATCAGGTATTGATGGCGTAAGGATGTAAATATGAAGAAACAGGTCCTGTTAAGATGGTTGTGGTGCATATATGAATATCTGATGTTTTTCCCGTTGGTTTTAATAGTATCGGGTATTTTACTGCCGTATGAAACAGCGGTTGTTTTCCTGGTTACACTGCCGTTGCACCTTCTTGCCGGTCTTGTATTGACTTCGGTCCTTAAAAAATTCAGTAATTTGATTGTTGTTTTATCAGGAATTGCCTATGTAATCATTGTGTTTTTCATTTGCAGGGTTACGTTTCTGTCAGGCTCATCGCAGGAAGTTATTGTCGTTTTAATTGGGACGGTTGCTTTCTATATTTGGGGCATAAGGGCGGGAATCGGTGAGACAACAAGCAGGTTCTTCCTGTTTTCGGGAAGCCTCGTACTGCATATAATTTCGCTGTTTTTTATCAACAATATTATTACTTTAAACCGCTATTTTATCATGGCCATGTGGGTTTCAATAATCTATTGCATTGCCGGGATTCCCTTGACGAACAGGCGGTTCCTGATTAATGAAACCTATGAAAAAAGCAGTCTTAAAACCATACCTGCTTCTGTTAACAGGGGCAACAGGATTATTGTTATCATTCTTCTTGCAGGCACCATTATACTGTCTTTCTGGCGTGCCCTCCTTGATGCATTTATTTTTATAGCACAAAAAGTTACATGGGTTATATTGAAAATAATAGAGTTTTTGAGCTCGCTTTATATACCGGCGGAAAATGGAGGGCAGGGCGGATCACAGGACATGATGCCTCTGCTGCCGGGTGAAGAGCAAAACCCGATAGTTGATATTATTCTTAACATTATAGCTTTGCTTATATTTGCGTTCATCCTGTTTTTAATCATCCGGTACATTGCCAGGAACTATAAAAGGATTTACCAGGCTTTATATACTTTGTTATCTTCAATCTTTAACCGGTTCCAGAAGTGGAGTTCAACCGAACAGGGATATTTTGACCGTGAGGAATCATTATTGAAAACCGAAATCCAAAAAAGGCCGAACATGCTGAAAAGACTGCTGAAACGCTATCCGAAATGGCGAGATATGAAGGATAATGAAAGCAGGATAAGGTTCATATATACGAAATTCGTTATCGGCTATATCAGGAAGGGGCTTAAATTCAGACTTTCCGATACTCCTGCCGAAGTCGCGGCGCAGGCAGGGAAATATGATAAAGATAAAGAGAAAGACCATTCGATTTTGGCAGACGCATACAACAGTGTGAGATACGGGGCAAAGCAGGTGGATGATGAAACCGTTATTGCACTGAAAGACAAATACCTGTAATTAAGTATTATGGACAAGGTGCATGACGAAGCAATGTTTATATGCACAGGTTATCGGCCTGCCTGGAAGGAATTTAAGCCCGGATAAACCGTGTACGGGTTTGCTTTAAGCGTAAGGCGGATGTAAAGGAACTGAAACCGGCCTGTTTTATGGAGGTTTGAGAGCCTGTTTTCTGCAAGCAAAAGGTTGCCAGGTTTCCTGTACGAAGACGGGACGTTTAATTATAAAAAGGCAATGGCTCCCAGTGTTATGAAGCCATTGCCTTTTATTCTTCTGGAGGGCAGTGTGTTTGCATTTTTTGAAAACCACAGGTGATGTCTGAAAGCAAACACTTAGAAGCACACGAAGCTGCTTATGTTCTCCAGATCGGTTCCGAAAAAGACCCAGTTGAATCCAGTCCAACGCCATCCCGCTACTGAGCGTGGCCCTACAAACACAAGCCATGCCCAGAATTGTCTGCCGTTTTCAAGCCATATATACACGTAACGGAATAAGCATGGCCGGATTGAGCCGGGATCTACGGCGCGGATGGATATGCCATCATCCCTTCTGGAAGGAACAAATGAAGGCGGGGGTCCCTGCGGAGGTCCCTGTTGCCCGGGCGCACCTGTAGGAGGTCCAAATGGGGGAACGTCTGGGCTGCCGGGCGGGCCGAAAATCGGGCCGCGTCCCGGGGGTGTACCGGGTCTTCTGAAGAATCTATCAAATGGAAGCTGTGCCTGGTATCTTTCATCCGGCATATTCATCACCACCTTATCGGAACTTGTACTATATAATATGGTGAAAAAACAACTTTGGACACTATTATGTAAATAAAAATTATGTAAATAAAAAACTGCCTCAGGATCTGAGGTTACTGATCAGAGTTTAAAACAGCGGGTGATTCGGGTGAATTTGCCGATAAAGAGCATCATGCTTCGAAGCCATTCTGCATCCCGGGTAATTGTGAGAGTGAAAGTGAGCGACCAGTGATATGGAGACATTGCACCCGGGCTGTCTTAGGACTGAAAGCGTGTACAAAGGTACACGCTTTGCTGCCCGGGAAGACAAAACATCTATTTTACTCCTTTTATTTTGCTTACAAGCTTAAGCAGTGCTTCAATAAAATCATCCTTTGACATCTCATTTTGAGACTTGTTAACCGACTTTGTGCCGTCAAACAGGTAGTTTTTATCCGATTCCAGGTCCCCGGTTATTACATCCCCGGGTGCACCTTCAGTGTTGTATGAAATAAACCCGTCAAGAACAAAGTGTGTTGGAATACCGCTGTAAGTAGAAAGCACCAGATTCCCTCTTGCGTTGTTATAGGCAATATTGTTTATCGCCGTTATATTGGGGTTGCTGTTGCTGGTGAAACCTACGGCACCGTTGTTAAAGGCCAAACTGTTTCTTATCACATGCGGTACTGCAATTCCTTCTCCGCCAAACTTGAACCCGTTTTTATCGCCCTTGCCCACCGTACCGTCGGTAAGGGTTCCGTTTTCGTAAGCTATGCAGCTGTCAATAACGACAGCACCAATTTCGCCGGTTCCTGCCTTTGTATAGAGGTCCCAGCCATCATCAACATTATGGTGGGCGACACATCCTATAAACTCATTGCCCCTGCCCGAAGTGATTTTTGCAGCAAATCCATCGGCATTGTTATTGGACGGATCACAGTTGTCGAAGGATTCACAGTTAATAATCCTGTTATATGACGGCCATTCATCAATATTGCCTGAAGCATCTGTCCGGCTTATTTGAAGACCGGTATCGCCGTTTTCATAGAAACGGCAATTTTCAACAATATTATGGTTTCCGCCGATTAAAAAGCCTGTGTAATTTGGCGCCGACCGAGCAAAGTCAATGCCTTCGATATACCAGTAGTCACCACTCAAAACAACGCCCTGTGATTTTTTATCGAAGTCTATAACCGGTCTTGAATAGGGAGCTGCTATCATGTACTTTCTGTTCTCAGAAGTCCCGTTGTTGTACCTGGGAATTACCAGGGCAGAATTTCTTTTATATACACCAGATAAAAGAATTATTTTCTGTCCCGGCCTTACAAAGGCTACCGCCGTATCGAGGTCAAGGGGTTTGGTTCTTGTACCGTCGCCGCCGGGAGTTCCTGACGGAGAAACATATATGTTTCCGCCTTCATTATATGTTCTCATTTCAACACTGAAATTCCTGATTATTTTGTCAAAGGACGACAGGTTCTGGGTGTCGTCGGGAAGGAATATTATTGTGAACGGGTTTTCGCTGTTTTTTTCAAGAACGGCATCCAGGTGCATTGCTGTTGAATGCTGATGAATCAATGGTGTAATCCTTAAGTATTTCCCTGTCACCGTTGTCGTAGACCTGGCATACTTCCAGTCCTTCAGCATTGAAATTCTCGCTGGTAAAGTATGTTGTTTTAGGATATTTGGTGATCTCCAGTCCGGATAAAGACCTTTCCTTTACCAGCAGTTTAAGCAGTGCGGTTTTTCCCTTATGCGTAATGGTGATTTCTTTTTCTCCTGCATTCGAAGTATCGAGATCGGATACCGTGTATTCGTTTCTTTCAAGGCGTACCTTCGTGCCGTCACTGTAACGGGCATAAACCGAAAGTCCTGTCCAATCCGGTTCATCACCAATGAAATAAACTGTCTTCAGGGGTTTTTGTTTGATTTCAAGACCATCAATGGATGCATCTGAAACGGTCACTTCAAATCCTGTCCTGACAGAAGGTTCTTCATTAGATATCACTTCAATTCTATGGGTACCTGATTCACTGAAAACATATTCCAAGGCATTCTGGCCCGAAACAGACAGTGTGTACTTGTCTTCTGCCAGTTCCACCTCTTTGTAGCCGTTGTTGTATTCCGCCATAACCGTCAGCCCGTCGTGATTGAAAATATCGCCTATATAGTAATCGGTCCTGGCAGGTAAATATTTAACCCATAACCTGGTACAAACTAAAGGAAGTATTTCCAGGTCAATGGTTTTTGATATACCGCCGAAATTGATGCTTATGGCAATTGTACCCGGGGAGCTGCTGTCGAAACCTGCTACGACGTAATCATCTGCCGATAAAGTTTTTGATGTGCCGTCCGAATAATAAGCCGTAACTTCAAGCCCTTCCAAGTCCAGGGGCTCACCGGGAAGGTATGAGGTTTTCATCATCGATGAATCAACCTGTAAATCAACTACCGGGGCTTCGGATACAAGTAGTATGTCGCTGAATACAACGCTTGTGTTCCTGGATGTGTACAGACCCGCATACAGTATATCGCCTTCAAAGGTAAAACTGTCAAGGATTATAGGCTCTTCATCGCCAAATGCCAGTACAAAGATATTTCCCGACTTTTTCAGGCTCAATTTATATGTATTCCCAGGTGCGGGTTTGGGTTGGTTTTTTATGTCTCCCTGCTTTGATTGGCCCTGGGCATTCCTGGAGAAGGTATATTTCGCAGGATCTTTTGTAACGTCTATTGGTCCTACGGCGATATAACTGCCGAGGGGATCCTTGTTGGATTCATTTATCAATATTTTGTCTCTGAGCATAATACCGAAAGATACCTGGTTGTTCATGTCAAAGGATTCCACCGTGGCAGTGGCTGTCAGTTCGAAGTTGGTGCCCGATGGTATTTCCCGGTAATAAAAGGCAATGCCTTCAGAGGAGCTTGCGATTTTACCGCAATTGTTTGAACTGCGCAGTTTCACCGTTCCGTCATCGTTCTCTGTGATCTCGAAGTTTTCAGAGGTGATTTTGTTTTGGCCGCCCACATCACCGAAAACGCTGCCCTTCCAATCGCTTTTGATGCTGATAAAATCGTCCGCTGAATCTTCAGCAGCAGCCGGTATGGCTACCGAAGGGAAAACAAGAAGAAAACATAGAAGCAATGCTGCCAACTTACGTTTAAACATAAGAAACCTCCTTGTATAATTTAAGATAAATATTTTACCAGTGGATTTAACCACTGTTCGACCTGCTTGTTTTCCAAACATCAAGTACTTCCATGAGCAATCCTTGTAAAGTATTATTATAGGACTTATTGCAGTTAACCACCGTTTTTCCTGGTAAAACGGCAATCTCTTGTACTTCAGGGCAGAAAGCGGGTGCCTTGAGATACGTTTTCAACAAGTAAAAAGTAAGCGCTTACATACAGTAAATCACAAAGTTTCACTATGTTGCGGACAAAAAGTATGCACCTTATTTTTGATTAAGAATGTTTGTCAGCCACCCGCACCGGTGATATGAAGCATATAATTTACAGGGCATTTACTTGCGCCGTAAACGGGCGGGTTCGAATTTAAGCAATGATAATCCGGATTATCCTCCAATAAAATATTATAGTACAGGTATTTAATTTATACAATTATTTCTCAGTTGAAGCCGCAGAAAAAAGCGTATTCTTTATAAAAAATATGTGGAAATTCTATCTGGTATATGATAAAATAAATATAGTTAAAAATTTAACAATCATGTCCAACCTGAAAAGGAGGGAATGCAATGAAGAAATATTTGAGGGTTCGAATGCCCGATGGAACAGTGTACGATATTCCTGCCGAGATAATTGCAGAGCACAGGGCCGGCTATTTTGAGAACAATTCGGCTGAAAAGCTTACATACCATGCAAGCTCGGTAAGACCAAGGCTTTATAGCGCGGAAAAGGAGTTTGCCCTGAATAACGACGACATTCTAATTGAATGGGCAGAAACCAAAATGGAATGGAAAGACCTGGAGCCTTATGCCAAAAAAGTGGATAAGGAAGGCGGTTATGAAAAAGAATGGCGCACTGCTGAAAAAAAGGTTATCACATGTTAACGGTACTGCAGCCTGAAGGCCTTTGTATTTTAAGGCAGCAGGCTGCATATTTTTCAGTAGTAAAAATATTCCCCGTCTATCTTCTTGTATAAATCCTTTGATTTGTTACTGAATGGCCTGTTGTTGAAATAAAGGCATTTGTCTATGTTGTTGATTCCTTCCAGGGCCATTTTTGCCGCAATAACGCAGGATTCGTCAGGCTTTAATTCCTTGAATCCCTGTCTATGCGCAGGGGGAAATTGCTTTGAGTATCTTTTGTCGAATATTACATCATATACCGTATCCGGGAAATTCGGATCCTTTGTCCTGTTTAGTACAACATTTGCGATTGCGACTTTGGCATCCAGGCTTAAATATCTTCCTTCCACATGGATAATCCTGGCAAGCCAGATAATATCGTCATCGGAATAGGACCTGTGAAAAATGCTTGAAGCAGGTATTGCCACCCCTTCTTTGTTCATTTCAACCGAATAGGTATAATCATCCCACTTAATTTCAAAATCCTTTATCTCGGCCAGATATCGAACGGGTACCATTGCCCTGCCGCTAAAGCCTTCAACATTAACATCCATTGTAATTTCCCGGTCATTTACAATAAGTATGTTGCTGTCCAGCCACATTTGAATCGTATGCTCGTCATCAGTTAAAACAATCTTTTTTTCATCGGGAATCCATTCAACATTCATGTTCAAAGCTTCAGCAACAGCTCTGACAGGTACGAAAGTTCTGTTTTTCTTGACATAAGGAAGCGTGTCGGTATAAACAGGGGTGCCGTTGATTTTAAGCGTAATAAAGATTTGCTCGGTTAATTCCTGCGCATTCGAACAGGTGGCAGGAAAAAACACGATAAAAGCTGCAATTATCAAAAAAATTAATCCAAGGACTTTCCTGTAACATATGGTCACCGATTTCATCACATGGCACTCCTTGTACTATTTTATGTAGTGTTTGTACTATTTGTGACAGTGGAGCAAGTAATTGCCTGTATGGACCAATAAAATGGACAAACAATTCAAAAATATTTTAACATAAAAAAGCTGGATAATACAGTAAAAAGGAAAGTGTAAAGAATTTGTAAGAAGCAAGAAACAAAATGTTCAATAAATTGGAAAGTAATGTATATAAACGCGAATTAAGCAGAATCGGAGTTATTGACATACTACTGAAGCTGTAGTAAAATAATTACCTGAAGTAAATATGCGCCCGTAGCTCAGTAGGATAGAGCACAAGTTTCCTAAACTTGGTGTCGCACGTTCGAATCGTGTCGGGCGTACCAGGGGTTTCAGGTTTTCCTGAAGCCCTTTATTATTGTTTATACAGCATTCTGTGTTGCAGAATTTCTTCCTGCCTTTTCAATAAATCAAGTATAATTTACAATACAGACTAATACATCAGTCTGAAGCTTTTAAATATAAATCCTTGATTCACGGCCCAATAAAAGAAATATTTATTTAACCAGGATAACCATGAAGTTTGTCAGGTATGCTGCAAAGTTTTTCGACTTATCACCTTCCGTTTCGGGCATCCGTGAGGATATCTTTTGCCTTCTGGCCGGTTGTACAGCGGTTAAGAACACCGGCAGTGATTCTTTATGTTTTACATATTATTATGCAGGTAACCAGACACGAAGTTATTTCATAGTATAATAAAAGATTAAGGTACGGGAGCTTGATATAGTGGACTGTTTGGCAGTATATGATTCAGGCAATTTCACAATAAAGATGTGCAGGCATTTTGAGAGAAAGGGATATGTGTTTGAAGTTATATCATTGCCGTGTAAAATTGCTCAGGCAGGATGCAGCTACTGCCTGAAATTTCCGGAGGAATACAAGGATATGGTGGTTTCCGAAAGCAGGGCCCTGAAGTATCCGGTTCGCCAGTTATACAGGGTGGTTAAAGGTCATACGAAAAATACGTACGAGAAAATACCCCTGTCCTGATGTTGCTGTTTCGTTGTTCCTTTTTTTCTTTTTTGTTCAATTTAGCTTTTATGTTGAAGTAATGTATATTATAATAGTAGACATATGAAAACCATGGATATTATAAAATAATGGCAATATTGGGTATAATATTTACAAAAATACAAACCAATAAATCATTTCTGGTTTCAGAGGGGTATTATGGATTTTCAGGATTTGACGCAGGTGCTTGAGAATGTAAAAGAATTAACCAGGGAAGCAGGACGTATTATACTTGAGATATATAAAAAGGATTTTTCGGTTGATTTCAAGGAAGATTCCTCGCCTATAACCGAAGCCGACAGGAAATCTAATGATTATATTGTTGAAAATCTGAAAAGAAAATATCCTGAATGTGCCATTCTGGCGGAAGAATCAAAGAATGATCCAAAAAGGCTTGAAAATGACTGGTGTTTTATTGTTGATCCCCTGGACGGAACAAAGGAATTTGTCAAGAAAAATGGCGAATTTACCGTAAACATTGCTTTATGCCATAAAGGAAAACCCGTACTGGGGGTTATCGGCATTCCGGTTACAGGAGAGTTGTATTATGCCGTAAAGGGAAAGGGTGCCTATTATGAAAATGACGGGCATATTGAAAAAATTCACGTTTCTTCAAGAACAGAGGATATCCGCCTGATGATGAGCCGGTCCCATAAATCAGACAAACTTATGCAGCTGATAGAGAAAAACGGCATAAAAAATGTTGTCAGTGCCGGAAGCGCATTGAAGGGATGCCTGATTGCCAGGGGCGAGGCGGAGGTGTACTACCGGTTCGGCCCTACAATGGAATGGGATACGGCTGCAATGCAGTGTATTGTAGAGGAAGCAGGAGGAATTTTCAGGCAGATGGATGACAGCGAAATGACATACAACCGGGAAAACAACCTGAATGAAAAAGGGTTTTATATCTTAAATCATCCTTCGAATAAATTGAAGTGACATATATAATACCTTGGGCCTGAGGCGGAAAACAAAACCGGGTTTTAACTGCCTGTGAGTTTAATGCCCGCCCGGGCATTTGACAAAATTATTATTGCAAGTTACACCGAGAAGGTTCATCAGTGCTTGCGGTATAAAAGCAAATCACGCAAGGACGTTGAGCCAAAAAATACAAAGGGGCGATTGAATGAACCACCTTGATAAGCTGGAAAACAAGTCAATACATATACTGAGGGAGGCCTATGCGAATTTCAAAAACCTGTGCATGCTCTGGTCCATAGGCAAGGACAGCACTGTCCTGCTGTGGCTTGCAAGAAAGGCCTTCTTTGGTCATGTGCCTTTCCCCCTTGTGCATATCGATACTCATTTTAAAATACCCGAGATGATAGAGTACAGGGACAGGCTTGCCCTCGAGTGGGGCCTGGACATGATTTACGGGGAAAACAAAGAGGCGTTGGAGAAAAAGCTCACATTCCCCGACGGGAACGCAACCCATCTTGAATGCTGCAGGCTTTTAAAGACAGAAGCTTTAAAGAATACATTGAACGGAAAATGGCCAAGATACAGGCTCAATCATGCGAAAAAGATCTATGAGATTGACAGCAATACCGAACCATTCACCGGTGTTATCGTAGGGGTAAGGGCAGACGAAGAGGGAAGCCGTTCAAAGGAGAGGTATTTTTCACCCAGGGACAAGAACAGCGACTGGGACATAGGCGATCAACCCCCTGAATTCTGGGGACAGTTTAAAACCGATTTTGCCCCGGGTACACATCTTCGCATACATCCACTTCTGGACTGGACCGAGCTTGATATTTGGGAATATATAAAGCGTGAAAATATTCCCACCGTTTCCCTGTATTACGACCAGGGAGAGGGAAAAAGGTACCGCTCTCTTGGCTGCTGGCCGTGCACATTTCCTGTTGAGTCAGATGCAAAGGACGTGGACGGGATTATAAAAGAGCTTAAAACAGGAAAATTTGCAAACATTGCCGAGCGCTCGGGCAGGGCCCAGGACAAGGAAGACGGAGGAGGCCTTGAGGAACTTAGAAAAGGCGGTTACATGTAAGGCAATACAGGCCTTGTTTGTTTAGCATATGTTTGCTTAATGACTGAATTAACAGAAAAAATATGGACAGGGGTTTTTAAAATGACAGACAGTGAGCTCCTAAATAAGCGGGATTTGATTAATAAACAGGATATGAACATAGTAATCGTGGGACACGTGGATCACGGGAAAAGTACGGTCATTGGAAGGCTGCTGGCCGACACAAACTCTTTGCCTGAAGGGAAACTGGAGCAGGTAAAGGAGACATGCCGTCGAAATTCCAAGCCTTTTGAATATGCTTTTCTCCTGGATGCGCTGAAGGATGAACAGGCCCAGGGCATAACCATTGATACGGCACGCTGCTTCTTCCAGACAGAGCTTAGGAACTATATTATTATTGATGCTCCGGGACATATTGAGTTTCTTAAGAATATGATTACCGGTGCGGCCCGCGCCGAAGCAGCGCTCCTGGTAATTGACGCAAGCGAGGGAATCCAGGAAAACTCACGCCGTCATGGTTATATGCTGTCAATGCTTGGTATAAAACAGGTGTGCGTGCTGGTTAACAAAATGGATTTGATAGATTACAGTGAAAAACCTTTCAGGCGCATTGAGAGACAATACAGGCGTTTTTTGAAGAAAGTGGATGTAGAGCCGGTATGCTTTATACCCATCAGTGCGATGGAAGGTGAGAATGTCGCCAACCATTCGGATAAAATGCCCTGGTATAAAGGGATGAATGTCCTTGAGGTCCTGGATTCATTTAAAAACGAAGAACTTCCTGAAGACAAGCCATTCCGCATGCCTGTGCAGGATGTGTATAAGTTCACGAAGGGCGGCGACAGCAGAAGAATAATTGCAGGAACAATTGAAACGGGAAGAATATCCGTCGGAGATGAAGTGGTGTTCTATCCTTCGGGTAAGCGGACACGGATAAAATCAATTGAAGCCTTTAACAGGGAACCGATGACAACCATTGGAGCAGGCTGGGCTGCAGGATTCACCGTAACCGAGCAGATTTATGTTAAACGCGGTGAAATGATGTGCATAGCGAGTGAACTTAAGCCGAAGACCACAGGCAGGATGCTTGTAAACTTGTTCTGGCTAGGGAAAAACCCTCTGGTTAAGGATAAAACCTATTATCTGAAGCTTGGAACCGCAAAGGTTGAAATGCGCCTTGAAGAGATTAGAAGCGTGATGGATGCGTCAAGCCTTGTCAGCAAAAAGAAGGAACAGGTTGATCGCAATGAGGTGGCAGAGTGTATTTTAACTTTGGACCGGCATATCGCCTTTGATCTGACGGCTGATATTGCGAAAACAAGCCGTTTTGTTATCGTGGACGACTATGAAATCTCGGGTGGCGGAATCGTGATGAGTGATCTGCAGGATCAAACCAGCTGGGTTCGTGACAAGGTCCTCATGCGCAATTACAAATGGATTGGAAGCGAAATCAGCGCAGAGGCACGTGCCATGAAATATAAACATGGTGCTGCCCTGATACTTATTACCGGAGAGAAGACAAGCCCCAGGAAGGAGCTGGGAAGAGCCCTTGAAAAGCAACTGTTTGATGACGGAAAGCTTGTATATTACCTTGGTATGGGAAGTGTTCTGTACGGAGTGGATGCCGACCTGATAGATCATCAGCTTATATTGCCCAGCAGGCAGGAGCATATTCGAAGGCTGACCGAGGTTGCGCATATAATGCTTGATGCCGGTATGATATTTATTATTTCCGCAAGGGAGCTTACCGCCGATGATTACGATGTGATATGTACCGGAATACCGCCCGAGAAAATCTCGGTAATCTGGGTAGGGGAGGAAAAGACCACCGATATTCCGGTAACGATGCAAATAGAAAAAATTAACGATATACGGGAATGTGTCCGTATGATTAGAGAGCATATAAACTTGTAAAGTATAATCTTACAGGGGGAGTTTCATGCGTTTATCCAGGAAAAGTGAATATGCGCTTTTGGCTTTGATAGATCTGGCAAAACACTATGGGAAAGATGATCCGCCGAAAATAATCGAGGTATCTGAAAGAAACAATATACCGAAAAAATATCTTGAACAGATTTTCCTACAGTTGAAAGGCGCAGGCTATGTACGAAGCATACGGGGCTCGAAGGGCGGATATGAACTGGCAAAACAGCCCGATAAAATATCCCTTGCCGAGATTATAAGACTTATTGACGGTCCATTGGCGTCGGTGGGTTCTGCCAGCCTGTATTTTTTTGAACATACCCCGATTGAGAAAAATGAAAAATTACTCCAGGTTTTTAAGGAAATCCGGAATTTGGTGGCTGAAAAACTGGAAAACCTGACGCTGTCACAGTTTATATAAGTCGTTTTATCCCGGGCAATACCCTGGATTTTATCTTTGCGCCGTAATGATATAGGATCACATGGCGCTGGCGCGATACCGTTGTTGATGTTTTTTGCCGCATTAATCCTGTCAATAAGTATCCGATTGCAGCCTGCGGCGTTAACCTTGCCTGAGCCGCAGGATGTTATAAATATATTAAGATTCTTATAACTCTATTAAGATTCTTATGTTTTCCGGTGTAAAATTTTAAATCTGCATATTGTTTTTTGCCTGTTACAATCACCCTGCCCGGTATAAGTTCCACCTCTTCGTTTATTTCCCCGATTATTCAGATAACATCCATTTTATCACTCCGTTTGTCCGCTATTTAACTGTACATATGGTGCGGCGATATATCAAATACTTCCAAGTTTCGCAAAAATCCTGCATTCCGGGACACTTTTTATGCTTCACCGTTAATTTATAAACAAATGTATTGCAATATTCCAGAAACTGTTGTATATTAAGTCTATAAAATTAGTAGAGATTAAGGGGTGTACAAATGGATTTAACAATTTTGCTGTTTTTTATTGCAGGGTTTATTGCCCAGATGATTGACGGCTGTATAGGCATGGCGTATGGTGTTAGTTCCACAAGCCTTTTGCTGAGTTTTGGCGTACCGCCGGCCGCAGCCAGTGCATCGGTACATACGGCTGAAGTTTTTACTACATTGGTTTCCGGAATTTCACACTTCAAGCTTAAAAACGTAGATAAAAAGTTATTTATGTCACTGGTCATCCCGGGGGTGATTGGCGGAATTCTGGGTGCGTATATTTTAACAAACATTGACACAACAATTATCAAGCCGATTATATATGTATACCTTGTCATAATGGGAATAAGGATTATCTATAAGGCTTTTGGCAAACCCTTTGAGAAAGCGGCCAAGAAACTGGAAGACATAAAACTATATATTCTCGGTGTTTTAGGAGGGTTTCTTGATGCAATAGGAGGCGGCGGATGGGGTCCGGTTGTTACAACTACTCTTGTTGCAGACGGTAATACTCCAAGGTATGTAATTGGTTCGGTAAATACTTCAGAGTTTTTTGTGACCATTGCACAGACTTTAACATTCGCTACATTTATCGGAATCGGAGAGTATTGGAAGATAATACTGGGTCTGGCGCTTGGCGGGGTTATAGCAGCTCCCTTTGCGGCATTCCTTGTAAAGAAAATATCGCCGAAAGTAATGATGATCCTGGTGGGAGTGGTTGTTGCCGCATTAAACATCCGGAATATAATACTTATGCTGATGGGTTAAAGTACCGAAGTTTGTCCGGTTTCAGTCTCACGGCTGAACTGTAGAGAAACGTTTATTTGCAATTGACCGTTATTTACAGGAAAAACTAAAAATATATAATTATAAATTCCAAAATCATGGTGTCATCCAAAAACCTGCAGCCTGTCAGCCGGTTGCAGGTTTTTTGTCCGTTCATATCGATTTCAATGGTTGAGGACAAAATTAGCTTGTAATTCCTGCTGTCAAAATCAGTCTTGTATTTCTCCCGGAATGGCCATCGAGTTTCATTTTTTATTAAATTTTAATATTAAAATTATTACCTTCCCGGTACAGCCGTTTACTTATGTGGTATAATTATATGATTGACCTTGAAGGGAGAAGATTTATTTTTAAGTGAGGTTTTATGAATTATATAAGGCTTACCGAAAGGGAAATCAGCAATTATATCGGGGATCCCACGGTTTATCACAGGGGACGCATGTACTTTTTCAACAAGTTTGTGGAAGAGGTATTTTATGATGAAATAAGAGATTGCTTTACTGCAAGGGTTCGTGGCACATATGACTACCATGTGAAAATTTTCATGAACCCTGACAAGGATATCTATGCGGAAAGCTGTTCATGTCCCTACTACCAGGAATACGGAAAGCCGTGCAAGCATATCGCCGCCGTTCTTTTTGAAATCAACAGGCTTGCAGAAAATGAACAGATGAAATACAGGAACAGTTATAAGGCTGTCAATGCAATTTTTAAAAAGATGGAGCTTGAGAACAGGAAGATCCTGTCGGATAACAGCGAGCAGGTTTATTTATATCCAATGCTTTATATAACAGGCCAGGGTAAAGACATACGGGCATACATGGAGCTTAAAGCAGGTACCGCGCGGCCTTACGTTGTGAAAAGCATCGATGAGTTTATGGATGCTTGGATCAACGGAAAGAAACTGCGTTTTGGAAACCAGTTCACGCTGGACAGCGGAAAGCAGTATTTTTCAGACCGGGACCGCCAGGTAATGGAAATTTTGAAGGACATCTACTTAACCGACCTTGAGCTGAATTATCTTAACAGGTACAATTACAGCAGCCTTATAAAAGGCAGGCAGGTTGTTCTTACGCCTTCGAAGTTTGAAAGATTTTTGGATATTATGACCGGGGATAGTTTTGAAGCATCAATGTTTTCTGATGATCCTGGCACTGTGCCTGTCGTACAGGGACCTGTTCCGGTGGTATTCGAGATAAGGCAGCTGGATGAATGGCTGTCTGTTAAAATGGGCCAGGATGATATTCCTGTGGAGCTTGTACCCGGCTCGTCCTTTTATTACCAGAAAGGCACTGTTTATAAAGTGCCCGATATGCAGAAAAAATACCTTTCAATGATCAGGGAAGGGTTTAACGAAGCAGGCAAAAATGAAATGATTGTTCCTTCCGAATACCAAAACCGCTTTATCTCCGAAGTGGTACCGGTAATGAAAAAGGTCGGGGATGTTCTGGTGACCCCGGCGCTGAAGGGAAAGATTGTGCAGGAACCGCTGAAAGCCGAGGTGTACCTTGATCAATACAGGAGCGGAATCTGTGCCAGGGTGGTGTTCTATTACGGGAAATACAGGATAGATCCTGCATCGGGCAGCAATTCGTTAATTCCGAAGGATTCTTTCATACTCAGGAACATGGAAATGGAGCGGCCCATAATTAATTTTTTGCAGGAGGCGGGTTTCACTGTTGAGGACGGCCAATACGTGCTGACCGACAAGGAAAAAATTTACGTGTTTGTTTTCGAACTGCTTCCCAGGCTGCAGGAAATGGCTGGTGTTTTTTATTCCGAGGATTTCAGGAAAGTAACGGTAAAACGTGAGATTCGAATTTCGGGAAGGGTCTCCCTTGTGGGGGATTTGCTTGAAGTTACCTTTGATACCGGAGATATTGACCCCGATGAATTAAAGGGAATTCTTCAATCGCTGAGGAGAAAGAAAAAATTCTACAGGCTGAAAGACGGGGGGATACTTCCGCTGGCCCAGTATCCCGATTTGGACGAATTACTGCATATTGCCGACCAGATGTATATAAGTCCCAGGGATATTGACGGAGGGAAGCTCTATTTGCCCAAATACCGGGCTTTCTACCTTGATAATTTCTTTAATGATACAGATACCACGATTATAGAAAAAACACAGGATTTTGATAAATATGTAAACAGCATTTATGAAATAAAGAACAAGGAATATGAAATTCCCAAAACGCTGACAAATGTATTAAGGGATTATCAAAAAGCCGGTTTCCAGTGGCTTAAGGCTTTGTCTGAAAGCGGGCTTGGAGGAATACTGGCCGACGATATGGGGCTTGGAAAAACACTTCAGGTCCTGGCACTTATTTTATCCGAAAAAGAAAAGTCAAAGGCACCTGCTCTTGTAATTGCTCCTACATCGCTTGTTTATAACTGGGTGCTGGAGACAGAGAAATTTGCACCTGAACTTAAAGCTGTTGCGATAAGCGGAACCCAGGCTCAACGAAAACCTATTCTGGACAATATAGCTGAGTACGATTTGGTGATTACATCCTACCCGCTTATAAGGCGGGATATTGAAGCTTACCAGAAGCATAATTTTTCGTTCTGCATCATAGACGAGGCGCAGCACGTTAAAAACCATTATACCCAGGCAGCCAAGGCCATCAGGAAAATTTCCGCAAGGAACCGGTTTGCATTAACGGGTACGCCCATGGAAAACTCACTTATGGAACTGTGGTCTATATTCGATTTTATAATGCCCGGCTACCTTTATACCCAGCAGAAATTCCTGGACAGGTTTGTAAAGCCGATAATCAATGCAGGGGATAAAAATGCAAGTGAAGACTTAAGCAGGCATATCAGGCCGTTTATCCTGAGGAGAATGAAGAAGGATGTATTGAAAGAGCTGCCCGAAAAAATAGAAACAATCGTCACATGCGAACTGACAAAGGCGCAAAGGGATATTTACCATGCAGTTCTGGCCCAGGCCAGGAATGAAATAGAGGCAAGTATTGATGAAGTTGGTTTTGAACAAAGCCAGCTGCAGATTCTTGCGGCGCTTACAAGACTCAGGCAAATCTGCTGCCATCCTGCCTCGTTCGTTGAAGGCTATGAAGGAGGAAGCGGCAAGATGGAGCTTCTCGGGGAGCTGATTGAAGAGAAACTGGCATTGGGTCACAGGATATTGCTGTTTTCACAATTTACAACAATATTGGATATAATAGAAGAAGACTTGGTAAAGAAAGGCTTGAGCTATTTCTATTTATCGGGGAAAACCCCTGCCGCCGAAAGAGCTTCGATGGTGTCCCGGTTTAATGAAGGCGAGGGTGAAGTGTTCCTGTTGTCTCTAAAGGCAGGGGGAACGGGACTGACCCTTACCGGTGCGGATATGGTTATACATTTTGACCCATGGTGGAATCCCGCGGTGGAGGATCAGGCTACCGACCGCGCTTACCGCATTGGCCAGGACAAGGTTGTGCATGTTTTCAAACTGATAACCGAAAATACGATAGAAGAAAAAATTCTGCTTCTGCAAAAGAAGAAGAAGGAGTTGATTGACTTGGTCATTAAACCGGGTGAGACACTGCTTCATAAACTGACCAGGGAGGAAATAAGGCAGCTGTTTGAGGAATAGATTACTGTACGCTCATAGCTGCCCGGGATGCAGAATGGTTTCGAAGCATGCTGCCTTCGTCGGCAGGATCACCCGAATCGCATGCTGTTATGTGATCCTTTGAACAGTAACAGGCATAAAAGGCTTAAATCAAGGAAGTTTGAAGCTCCTTGATGCAAATGGCGCCAATGTGCTATAATTCATTAGTTAGCAAACATCTTTCTGAGAGGTTAGGTAAATATGTTTGACAAGCTTGAAGCGATTGAGAATAAATTTGAAGAAATTAACATAAAAATAGCCGATCCTGCGGTAATCGCCGACCAGGAACAGTATGCGAAGCTTATGAAGGAGCATTCCGAGCTTTCTGAAATTGTGGAAAAATACCGCGAATATAAAAAATACAAGAAAGCCCTTGCTGATGCTAAGGAGATGCTTGAAGAAAAGCCCGATAAAGAGCTCCGTGAGATGATTGTTGCTGAAATCGAGGAGGCAGAGGCCGGAATTGAGAAAACCACCCGGGAGCTTAAAATCCTGATGATGCCGAAAGATCCCAACGATGATAAGAACGTTATCATTGAAATCCGTGGTGGTGCGGGCGGTGAGGAAGCCGCATTGTTTTCTGCCGTCCTTTACCGCATGTTTACAAGGTATGCCGAACGGAAAAACTGGTCCTACGATATTATTGACGCGAATGAAACAGAACTTGGGGGCTTCAAGGAAGTTGTGTTTTCAATCGAGGGAAAGGGCGCATACAGCAGGCTGAAATATGAAAGCGGGGTGCACCGGGTTCAGCGTGTTCCCACAACCGAATCAAGCGGGCGTATTCATACCTCCACCGTTACTGTTGCAGTACTGCCCGAAGTGGACGATGTGCCGGAGGTTGAAATCAACCCCAACGATATTAAGATTGATACGTACCGTGCATCCGGGGCAGGCGGCCAGCATGTTAACAAAACATCTTCAGCGATACGCATTACCCATTTCCCGACGGGAATTGTAGTAACCTGCCAGGATCAAAGATCGCAGCATAAAAACAGGGACAAGGCAATGCGGGTATTGAAAGCAAAGCTGTATGAACTTGCACAGTCCAAGCTTGATTCCGAAATTGCGGAAAACAGGAGAATCCAGGTAGGAACGGGTGACAGGAGCGAACGAATCCGCACATACAACTATCCCCAGGGCAGGGTTACCGATCACCGCATAGGGCTGACTTTATATAAGCTTGAACAAATCCTTGACGGGGACCTGGACGAAATAATCGACGCCCTGATAACAGAAGACCAAACCCGTAAAATGGCCGGCGGCAGCGACTATTAAGACACGGGGACGGTTCCGCTGAGTTGATTCACTTACGGGGTGACAGCTTTTCTGTCTAATTATCCGAAACTTAATGCAACGTGTATACGACAAGGGGACGGTTCTTTGTCTTACTCTCAGACAGAATTTGGGCAGGATGAGACAAGAGAACCGTCCCCTTGTATTAATAAAAGCGTTCTATGTATTTTTCCACATCTTCCCGGTTTCCTTTGAACGGGCCGGGGGTTTCCATTTTTAAAGATACCAGTGCTGTCGCGAAAAGAAGCGAAGCCGGGATATCATGCTTTATGCGTTCGGTGATATAGCCACTGAAACACGTATCACCGCGGCCGGTTCTGCCCGATAGATTCCTTGCCTTTATAGGGCATGTGTAGACTTCATTCCCGTCGAATATCATGACTTCAGAGTTATGGGTTATCATGATTTCCCTGGCACCCAGCTTGTGCAATATCCTTGCCGCTTTTATCCTGTCGCTTTCGCCCGTAAGGATTTCGGCTTCGGCAGCATCTGTTTTGAAAAAATCAATATATTTTAAATATTTTTCTTTCTGTTCCCAGTCAATATATACCATTGAACCTTCATTATCAGCATGACGCAGCAGGCACTGGGCATCAACCGCCAGCTTTGCACCCGTTTTGCCAAGCTCCTTAAGCATTTCATCCGAAAAGTCACCGTAAACAAGGCCTGCAATATGGCATATTTTTGTTTTAACTTTGGGTATTTCATTAATGTCGAATGGATCACAAATGCTTACAGCTTTGCATTCCCTTTTTTCCTTATCTTCGGTAAAGTACCTGTTTATAATGGATGTTGTATTTTTGGATTCTTTCCAGTAAACATCGGCTCCTGATTGAGAAAATATTTCATTGATGTCAGCGTCCATGGGGTTCAGTTTCGTAAAAACTGCAGTTAAATGGCCTGTTCTTGCAGCAGCGAATCCCGACTGGACAACAGCTCCGCCGGCTTCTTTACGTGTGTTACCGCTATGATCAATGTTTATATCCAGTGAAACAGGACCAAGAATCAGTGTGTCATAATATTTATCCATTTTTATCCTCCGACTACCGCAAAACTAATGCGCCTTTTCCCATTCTTTTTCTTTCAGGTTTGTGTAAATGTAAATAACCGCTGAAAACGAGGAAAACAGGAACATAACCACCGACAGAGCTGCGGCAAGTTCATAGTTGGAATACTCGGAAAACTGTTTTCTGAGGTATACACCAAGCATAATCGGATTGTTCCCGCCAATAACATACGGAGTTGTGAAGGCACTGACATTGCTCATGAAAACAAAGGTCATGGCAATCAGAACATCCCTGTATGAGAGAGGCAGAATCATTTTGAAAAAGACATTAAGCTTTTTTGCACCAACATCCCTTGCGCTTTCTATTACAGAGTTGGGAATACCTGACAGTGATGCCACTATTATCATTGTAGCGAACGGAATATTGAACCAGAGATTCATCATGGTTATTCCCCTGGCATTATACATGAGGCCGGGTTTCCAGTCGGCGCCGAACAACCTCGATATACGGTTTAACAAACCTGTATCCCTGATAATCGTTATCATCGCGTATACTGCCACAAGGTTTGGCACGAACCTCGGAAGAAGGTACATCGTGCCGATGAATTTGCTTATCCGGGTGTCGGTAAAGCGCAGGTACAAGGCAAGCAGGTATGATATGATAATAGAGCCTGCGACTGTAAAAACCACTATAACCATGGTGTAAATGATGTTGCCTGTCGAGATCCTGTCAGTAAATATGAAGATATAATGTTCCAGGGAAAAACCGCTGCCGTCGGCTTTTTTAAAGCTTGTAATTATCGTGTTTATCATTGGGTATACGATTATACCCAGGTTGAGAAGCATTGACGGAATGAGCATTAATACTATAAATAAATATGTTTTCCATGTTCTTTTTTCCATGGGAGATTCTCCCCTTTACAATATTTTCAACGGTACTTATAATGATCATATACTTTAAAACAGGCGGGGAGAGGTGTTGAACGGCTGATAACGGTTGCAAACCTCAATAGGCCGGTGGAATTAATCCCCGCCTGGAAAATTCATTTGTATATTTTACGGCAATGTGGCAATGTTATTATCCCAGTATTCGTTTCTGACATCACCCAGTTTACCGTTGGATATGACCGTAAACTTCGAAATATCAAGATCGGCGACCATATCTTTTACATCGGAATCAATCTGTGAAACATCAATCACCGGAACGGCAAATATGGTTTCAAGGCATATTTTCTGGCCTTCGGGGGATATCATGAAGTTGATGAAGTCATATGTGTGTTCAGGATTTCCGCCAAGATCGGGAACTGCAAAAACAACATCGGTACCGCTCAGGGCTGGTTCGAGCTGATAAATCCTGACAGTCTCAGGCAGTATGCCGTTCGCCAGGTTTGTCAGTACCTGGTCGGCCCACGCCGGAATCAAATCCACTTCCTTGTTGATTAAAAGATCTAGGGTTCCCTGGTTCTTATTCGGATAAACGGTTTTTCCTCCTGACTGGTACAGGTAAGGATGGATTTCTTTAAGCCAGTTCCAGCCGGTTTCCCATTCGGCAACCCATTTTTCATCGGTGGAAGTATAGGCCTCCAGGGGAAGGGTTCTGTACAGAGCCCAGTTGACAAAAGCGCCGCCGGCACCGCCAGTGCCCGGTGAATTGTAGGCAAACTTGCCGGGATTGGCTTTGATCCAGGCATCCAGTTCTTCAAAGGTCTTCGGAGGATTTGGCAGACGTTCGGAGTCGTAAGCCATTACAACTGTAGTGCCCCTGTATGGTACAACGCATTCGGTGTAGAACCCTGATTTCATCAAAACATTCTTGTAATTCGGTATTTTACTGAAATCCAGCGGCACAAAGAGGTCACCGCCTGCTTTGTCCACATATGCTGAAAGACTTGAACCGTTTTCGGCTATCAAATCAAAATCTGTATCTTTCTGATTGGCAAGCTTAGCGGCGGCAAGTCTGTCACTTAAGGCCTGATCACCTGTACCTGACATGATGAACTGCAATTCCACCACGCTTTTTGATTCAGGCTTTGCATTGTAAACTTCGATAGCCTTTTCGAACAGAACCCGCAAATTGTCCGAGCCTGTTGTCCATAAAGTGACTTTAGGTTTCCCGGCCTGGCTTGAGCCGGAGGAACCTCCCAGACCTGCGGGCCCGGCACAACCATTGAGAACAATCACCGATACTGTGAGTAATAATACCAGGATAACAAGTTTTCTTCCCTTCATGGTTTTACCTCCTTTTAATAAATATTTATTGATACATGCGGTACTTCCGGGAAAGCGTAATTCAGTGGTTCTGAAGCAATTTCAAAGCAATATACCGGCCTATTGAGAATAATTCACGGTTGTCGGCTTTATGTCAGTGACAGGATGCTTTTATATAAGTAAACCTGATTATATTGCTAATTATGTAGTCATGATGCAATATCATCTTTGGCGAATTCATGATATTTAGAAAACGTGAGAGTAACAGTTTCGCCCGATTGAAAGATTTCTGAGTTTTCACATGGAACAAATGCTTTAATAATTCCGTGATATGTATCAACAGTGACTTCGGAGTAATGACCCAATACCATTGTGGCACGGACTTTTCCTGTGATTCCGTCTCCGGTTCCCTTTTGAATTAGTATGTTTTCAGGACGCACAGCGATGGTCTTGCCGCCTTGTTCTATGAAATTCATATCACCTATGAAACCCGCAACATACCTGTTAATCGGGTTGTTATATACTTCAGCGGGTGTTCCTATTTGTTCAAAACTACCCTTGTTCATTACCACTATCCTGTCGGACAGCGCCATTGCTTCTTCCTGGTCATGGGTGACGAAAACAACGGTAATGTTCAGATCAATCTGGATTTTTCTTAATTCTTCCCGCATCTGAGAACGGATCTTGGCATCGAGGGCAGAGAACGGCTCATCGAGAAGAAGTACCTCGGGTTTCAACAGCAGTGAGCGGGCTATTGCTATTCGCTGCTGCTGTCCTCCTGACAGCTGGTTCGGATACTTATTTTCCATTCCTGTCATTTTAACGAGGTCAAGCATCTCCATTATCTGACGGTGACGTTCAGCTTTCGGTATCTTTCGCAGCTTCAGCCCGAAAGCCATGTTTTCGTAAACCGTCATATGCGGCCAGAGGTTGTAGTTTTGAAAAACCATGGCAGTAGGTCTTTTCTCCGGGGGCAGGTGTTCAATCGGCTTGCCGTCTATCAATATGGAACCCTGATCACAGTTAAGGAAACCTCCTATGGTTCTTAAAATTGTCGTTTTGCCGCATCCGGACGGTCCCAGAAGGGTAACAAGTTCTCCTTCATTAACTTTCAGGTTGATATTTCTGACGCCGTCATTATTTTTATACAATTTTGTCATGTTTCGAATTTCCAGCTTGATTTTATTACTCATGGAAAATCCCCCTTTGTGCTCGGCAGGTTAATTCATTTTATAGCCTTTGGCTATTGTTTCAGGTCCGACGTACTTTCTCATAAGCAGAAGCAGGATCAGGTTGGGTATAATGAGAATCAGGGCAAATACCGCACCGGCGGTTGCCGGGTAATCAAGAATAACACCGTACATTTCAACAGGCATTGTCCTGTATTTTGGCAATCCAACAAGCAAAGTTCCCTGGTTCTCACCGAGAGAAGCTATGAAAGTAAACATTGCGGCTACGGCAATGCCAGGCCATGCCATCGGAAGGGTCACATGAAGAAAGGTACGTAACGGACCTGCGCCGGCATCCCTTGCTGCTTCTTCCTGTTCCCGGGGGACATTCCTGAATGCTCCTGCGGACAACCAAATCATTAACATCATTGATTCAAGCATATGTATCAGGAGTACACCTATAAAAGTGCCCATAAGATTGAACTTGTAATAAACTATACCGATTGAAGTATAAAGGCCGATACGCGGGAAAGCGTTGCCGATTAAAAACGACAGCATAATCAGCTTTCGGCCTTTGAAATTAAACCGTGCAAGTACGAAGGCGGCAGGTATGCATATTATCATTGATAAAAAGGTGACTATGAAGGCAATTGTAAAAGATAATGAAATGGAGCTTACCAGGCTTTTTTGGTTGAAAACATACTTCCACCAGTGGAATCCGAATTCCTGCGGAATAATTGCAGGTACCTGGTATTTGTTTGCAAATGCAAGCATAAACAGGTGAAGCAGAGGCCCATAGAAAAACAGCGTAAAGGCCAGTAAAACGAGCCATTCAAAAAATTTCCTGCGGCCCATGGAATAATACAATCTCTTCGGGTTTAAAAATTTCATTATTTAGTTACACCCCTCCCAACAAGTTAATTGAATCTTACATCAGTAATTAAACAAATCCATCCTGATGGCTTTTGCTTTAGCTACATTAAGTGTTGTTATATTTTCAATGCCCTTTAAAAAAAGGCGTTCCATCTCCTTTTCATCGTTCACCGTCCAGGCTGAAACCGGTATTCCTGCTTCCTTCAATATCCCGATATTCTTGTCGGTGAGCAAAGAGTACGGCATGTTTATACCTTCAACTTTATATTCAAGGCATGTTTGCACTGCTTTTTCCAGATATTGCTCCATATTTATGTTTAATTCCCTGATATACTTCCATGGATTGTTGTAATAATCATTTTTCTGAGCTTTTGTGTAAGACGTGTTCATTTTTTCAAGACAGATATCCTCTATTGCAAACTCGATGTTTAAAAAAATATGAGACATTTCAGTAATTTCCGGATGGAGTGAAATATAAGAAGGAGGGACAGTTCCTGTAAGAATGAGCCTGCTTTTATCCAGACCATACTGCCTTGCAAGAGATATGACGTCAACAGGCAGATTTTCTTCTTTAAGGTCACAGTTTATGATAATTTCAGAGTTCCGGGATGCAGCTTCAAAAATGGTAGATAATTTTGTACAGGTGTCGTAGATGTTTTGACTTTGTTTGACATGAGAAAGAACCAAAACGGAGTTTTCATCGCGACGGACGTCCACTTCGGATGCGTCTGCGCCAAGCGAAATGCACTTATATAATGATTCAGGAGAATTAGCTATTGAGTTGTCATTGCCCGCATGCCCTGTGATCATGGGATAGCGCATAAATATCACCTTTTGAAACCGGTTGCAAAAATAGTCAAAAAAACTGAATATCAGTCTAATTCATTGATATTCTGGTGATTGACAAATATTTCATAAATATTTATAATGAAACCGGTTGTAATATTTATATTGAAATGATACCATAAATTATACAATATTACAACCCATTTTTGATATTTCTTTGGAGGATTTGCCAATGAAGGCTAAATTATCTGATATTGCCAGGCTTGCGGGGGTATCCAAATCCACTGCATCACGGGCACTGAGAAATTCCAGCCTGGTGAAGGATGAAACCAAAAAGCTGGTGCTGGAAACGGCAAAGATGCTGAACTATAAGCCCAATTCCCTTGCCAGGGCCATGGCTACGAAAAGGACAAAAATAATAGGGTTCCTGATGTATAAAAAGAACAAGCCCTATGTTTCGCATACCTTTTTTGGGCCGATACTTGACGGTGCAATTGAGGAAGCCGCAAAGAGGGATTATCATATAATAGTTGCTGCTACAAATGATATGGCCGATACCTTTAACAAGCATTTCATCCAGGACAGTATTGACGGGGCGCTTCTTGTTTCTCTGCATCCCGAAGAGGTGATTAAGGAATTTGACAGGAGAGGGATTCCTCTTGTTGTTATTAATAATTCAATGAAATCCAGAAACAATGCTTTTATAGAGGATGACAACTATGGTGGCGCATGTGCGGTTATGGAACATTTAATCCGCGACAGGGGGCACACCAGGATTGCCCATATTACAGAGAACCGTGATCATCCAAGCTACAGGGTAAGGTATAAAGCATTTTTGGACATGCATGCAAAATATGGAATACCTGTTTTTGACGGAGTGGTCCTGGCCGATAGCGCCGCATCGTTCGAGGACGGATATAACGCGATGAAAGACTTGTTATTGAGAAAAACCCTGCCAACCGCTGTTTTCGCGGCCACCGACGTACTGGCCATCGGTGCGATGCATGCCATAAAGGATGCAGGGTTAAGGATTCCGGATGATATAGCCATTGCAGGGTATGACGACATCAGCGCGGCATTTATGGTTGATCCTCCGCTGACAACTGTCAGGGTGGACAGGGAACAGATAGGAAAAGCCGCCATTATCGAACTGATGAAGCAAATTGAAGATCCTGAAAAACCAAGCCGGGTTGTGACAATAAGCAATGAACTTGTAATAAGGGCCTCAACGTGAAGTATTCGCCATGGCACCTGTAAGATAAAATACTTAAGACGTATCAAAAGGAATTAAGCAGTTCATTACATTAAACAGGAAGCAGGGGGATGGTTCTTCTGCTTCTTTGTTTTTCAGGAGCTTAAACTTTCAAGCATCGCGGAACTTGAGAATTTCCCTGTTTGGCGGTGTGAAAATTTAAACGGGAAGTGAACTTGATAGCCTTGTGAGTGCGGTAATCAAAGATATATAATTTTATCGCTCAAGATATAAAATCTTTCTCCCGGATGTTCATTGTCAATGGTAAACCGGAAATTCTGCGGATGCAGTGTTTTTTTCCGGAAGCATTCCTTGTTTCAGCGGGAGTTTATGGCATTGATAACTGCTCCTATCAGTATAATATGCATGGCCCAATACAGCCACATGATAAGCAGGATTATTCCTGCTATTCCTCCGTAAATTGAGGCGAACCTGAAGAAACGGTTCATAAAAAATGAAAATGCCGACGATAACAGAAGCCATAATATTGTCGCCAAAGCCGCACCCGCAGTGACATCACTCAATTTCAGCTTTTTGCGCGGAATGGTTTTATAAAGGACGATAAAAATAAAAAGTAAAATAAGTACCGAAAACTCATAGCGCAAATAATCCCATATTTTTATAAAAGTATCGGGAGAGCCCAGGTATTCAAATATGACTTTCCCGATATAGTGTCCGAATAAAAGGAATACTATTGACAGAATTATCAGAACTATGAAAGCGGCAGTCAGAAGCAGGGAAAAGCCAAGCCTTTTCAACAGGTTTTTTTCATCCAGGCCGTAAACCGTGTTAATACTTGAGATAAGAGATTGTACAGCTTTTGTAAAAGGCCATAGTGAAGCCACCACACCACCGATTGATATGAAAAGGCTTTTATGTGCCTGAGCGCTCTCTAAAATCTGTAACGTCAATACATAGGTGGAAGAGGGAAGAAAACTTGATAGCGCCTGCATAAAAAGTGTATCATCAAGATGAGTCTCCTTGATTAACGTCAAAATAAACGCAACAAAAGGAAAAAAGGCAAGGATGATATAAAAGGAAGTCTGGGCAGCCAAAAACGGAACCTTTGCATCGCTGTAAAGCTGATAGGCCCTTTTTCCCAAACCGTATATTTTTCTTAATCGCGCCTTCATTATTTAACTCTGTCTCCCCGGCAAATTAATCTGTATGTATATTGTATGGAAGAAACGGTTAAATAATGAGGGCAAAAAAGTCAAATATTCGTTTTCCAGGCACTCTTCAGGAGATACATTTTCCTTTGTTAAGCTTATTACTTAAGCGTAGATGCATACTCACCTATTTTTTTGTCCATTGAGGAAATATGCCTGGTCAGCCATTCGATGATCATCTTGTTTGCCTTGACTATCAGTACAAGATTTCCGCCTGATTCTGTAAAATCTTTTCGCAGACGCTCCAGCTCCTCCACGAAATGACCATGCGCCTTCTTTTGGGCTTCGAGCTCCGGGTACTTGATGCTTTCCATATACTTTTCTTCATCCCTGAAATGAGTCTTCGTGTATTCGTCAAGGAAATCAAGCATCTGAAGCACGTATTCTTTTCCTTTGCCTCTTTGACCTGCTGAAAACAATTGGTCGGCTTTATCAAACCATATTTTGTGTTGCTCATCGATGAAATCCACACCGACAGAAAGACTTGGTGTCCATTTAATTGCCATATTAATACCCCCTGATA
>Ga0134105_1000665_pt1 | contig 32185 bp, 30 predicted proteins | sample 16_3_2metaG_FD_94457 | JGI IMG/M metagenome (GOLD analysis project Ga0134105, IMG submission 94457) | Switchgrass degrading microbial communities from high solid loading bioreactors in New Hampshire, USA - 16_60_3.3_214_A3 metaG | ecosystem: Engineered > Bioreactor > Semi-continuous > Anaerobic... | reverse complement strand
CTAGTACATTGTCTCACAAATTCGTTCCCTAAAAGGGAAAGTATAATAATGACATAAAAGTGAACAAAAACCTAGAAATACCAAGGCAAATTTGATAAAATGCTGCTAAAATGGTGGCATGCCAAAGATAAAGAAAACAATCAGATTAACAGAAGAAGAAAAGGAGCAACTGATAAAGGTTGTAAACGGTCAAAAATCAGAACAAAGGCTGGTTTTACGGTCATCAATCATCCTGATGCTGGCGGGCGGTCAAAGTGAGAAAGAGGTGGCAAAAGAGTTAGGTGTTGATATCAAAACCGTTCGTAAATGGCGGGACAGATATACTGTCGGAGGCTTTGATGCACTAAAGGATTTACCACGCAGCGGTGCTCCTGGAAAGTTTTCAATCGTTCAAAGATGTGAGGTTATCGCAATTGCATGTGATAAACCAAAAAACTATGGATACGACACGCATAACCAGTGGAATTTGGATATACTTACAGATGCGGTCAATAAAAGCATAAAAAACATTGAAATGAGCCGTTCGAGTGTTGCGCGAACACTCAATATGAATGAATTAAAGCCTCATAAATTCAGGATGTGGCTTCATAGTAAGGATCCAAAATTCAAAGAAAAGGTCAACAACATTGTATCCTTGTATGTGAATCCACCTAAAGATGCTGTAGTGCTTTGTATAGATGAAAAAACGGGAATGCAGGCAACAGAAAGAATCGTGGAGACCGTAATGCCCAAACCCGGGCATACAGGAAGATACGAATATGAGTATGTACGGCACGGCACACAGGCTTTAATAGCTGCATTTGATATCAAAACCGGTAAAGTTCTTGCACAATGTAACGATACCCGGACAGCGGAAGATCTGTTGGCTTTTATGGAGGAAGTAGCCAGAGCGTATTGCGAGGAAAAGAAGATACATGTTATATGGGATAACCTCAATATCCACAAGGATGGTGCATGCAGCAGATGGACGGAATTTAACAGGAAGTATGCCGGGAAATTTGAATTTCATTATACGCCCAAACATGCCTCCTGGGTAAATCAGATTGAGGTATTTTTCTCGATATTGAATAGAAGATGCCTGAGGCTGTCAAGCTTTCGTAGCAAAGAGGAATTGAGAGAAGCCGTCATGATGTTTATCCGGATATGGAACGAAAAAGAAGGACATCCTTTTAAGTGGAAATTTAAAGGGTATCCCATGCAGAGCAAATCACAATAGGGCAGTTGAAGGAAGGAATAAAAGATGAAGAAGACAAACGAAGGTATTAAGTGTAATTATTGTGGTGAAGTTTTCGGAAAGGTTGCCATCAAGAGACATTTAGAGAAGTGTAAGATTAGAGAAGAAAAAAATCAGCCTGGAGAAGAGGTATACTACTGGATCCAGGTTCAGGGCTACTATCAGAAGGAATATTGCATGTATTTGGATGTATCCGCTAATGCTTCTTTAAAGGACTTGGACCAGTTCTTAAGAGACAAGTGGCTGGAGTGCTGTGGACACTTAAGCATGTTTAAAATCGACGGCGAGGTTTACGATTCCGACCCTGATCCAGATGCTATGTTTGGAAGCAACAAGAGCATGAAAGTGAAGTTGAAGGATGTTCTGTATGAAGGACTTGAATTTATACATGAATATGATTTCGGCTCAACTACGGTATTGAAACTAAAGGTACTATCAAAAAGAACAGGAGCAAAGAGAAAAGAAAAAGTAGTACTAATGGCACGAAACCTTCCCCCTGCTTTTGCTTGTGTGGAGTGTGGGAGACCCGCAACACAATTATGCAGTTGCTGTATTTATGAAGAGTATGCATTTTATTGTGATGAATGTGGCGAAGAGCATGAATGTGGTGAGGATATGATGCTACCCGTAGTCAATTCTCCCAGGATGGGGGTTTGCGGTTATTGCGGGGAAGAAGATTGATACCCCCCTGCTATATTTGGAAGAATCGTACAGGAATGAATTTGTGGAATGTTGTACTAGTGTTTTCGGCTATCACATTCAAGAAACATATTTTGTTGCGGTCACAAATGCTGTTTAACAAAAAATTAAAGGCTCCTCTATAAGGGGCCTTTTTATCTTTCACGTAAATTACCTGCTCCGTCGTAAAAGCATTCATCCGCTTTTCTCAATATTCCCTGGCTGTCATAAAATTCTTCATCGCTGGCTCTTAACGTCCCCAAATAGTCAAAATATGCCTCCCCAGGATCACGAAATATGCCTTCACCGTCATAATAACCTTCACCTGGGTTTCTCAAGTTCCCTTTAGCGTCATAGAACTTCTCTTTTAGGGAATACAAAATTCATCACTCTTTCTTTGTAAAACAATTTACATTATTAGTAACAGCAATTGTATTTTACCATGAAATCAATGTTTTTTACAACTCTGCCAATATGAATATGCAATAATTTCCCTATGCTCTTAAATAAAACAGAGCTTTCCTCCTGATTAGACGGATAATCATTCTTTGCTGTTCCTAACAAAATAAAAAAGCCATGAAATATAAATTTCATAGCTTTTCTTTGGTGCCCAGAGCCGGAATCGAACCAGCGACACGAGGATTTTCAGTCCTCTGCTCTACCAACTGAGCTATCTGGGCTTAATAAATTAATTTTGGCGACCCGGAAGGGGCTCGAACCCTCGACCTCCAGCGTGACAGGCTGGCATTCTAACCAACTGAACTACCGGGCCAATATTAAAGTTAAAAATATGAAATGACAGATTAAACGGTATCACTTCTTGATAGTAAATAAAATCTAACCTCTCACTTCACACCTCTAACTTCTATTATGGTGGGCACTATAGGGCTCGAACCTATGACCCCCTGCTTGTAAGGCAGATGCTCTCCCAGCTGAGCTAAGCGCCCGTAGTACTGCTCCGTTTGAGGAACAATACATAGTATACAGAAATAAGTGATTAAAGTCAATACTTAAAATATCTTTTGCAGCGATTTATTTATCACTAACTCTCTTTATCTTTTAAATGCTAATTCTATTAACATTACAGGTTTATTATGAAATTATATAATTTCAAACTCAATACATTGCTATTTCTCTTTAATGAGTGACTTTAGCTCCTCCTCGGTAAAATGATACTTCTTATTGCAGAAATGGCACTCCAGCTGAGCTTCATGCTGTTCATTAATAATGTCGAGAATTTCGTCTTTGCCAAGACTGATCAGATTCCTTTCCATTCTTTCCCTGCTGCAATTGCATTTATATTCACAGTCAACAGAATCTATAATTTTATAGTCTTCACCATCAAAAGCCTTCTGCAGTATTGTTTCAGGTGTATTGCCTTCAGACAGCAAAGTTGTAACCGGAGGCATAGCCAAAACATTTTTTTCTATACGTTCTATTATGTCATCCTGAGCTCCCGGCATTGCCTGTATTACAAATCCACCGGCATTGGAAATATTGCCGTCGGGATTTATCAATACTCCTAATGAAACAACAGAGGGGATCTGTTCAGAATATGTCATGTAATATGCCATATCTTCCGCTATTTCACCGGAAACAAGATTTACATAACCTATGTATGGTTCCCTAAGCCCCAGATCCTTTATTACATTCAGATATCCTTTTCTTCCTACCGCACTACCTACATCGAGCTTTCCCTTTTCGCTCAGGGGTAAATATACATGGGGGTTATATACATATCCTCTTACTTTAGAATCACTTGTTGTTACCGCTATTATGCCTCCTAAAGGGCCATCTCCCTTTATCTGTATTGTAATTGTGTCTTTTTCGTTTTTTAACATACATCCCATTATTGATGCAACAGTTAAAGTCCTTCCCAACGCCGCTGACGCTACCGGAGATGTATCATGCATATCTTTTGCAGTTTGCACCGTATTTGTTGTAACCGCTGCAAATCCTAATATGGTACCATTAGCAGCTGTAGCTCTGATTATATAATCTTTCATAAGTCACCTCATATAAATTACTGTTTATATAAATCTGTCCATTCTTTATATTCATTATTTTTCCACCGGGTGTTCATATTACAGTTTATTTATTTTCGGCTAAATTCAACAGTTGGTTGTGCTTTATTTACATACTAATATTATATGTTTTATGTAAATAACTACTATATACTTGAAAACCCCGGTGTTGTTATACACCGGGGTGATTGCTGGCTACTTCAATATATATTAAAGTAATATCTTATTACTTAATTATTGAACTTTATGAACATCAGCTGCTTGTGGGCCTTTAGCGCCTTCCACAACCTCAAATTCAACTTCCGCTCCTTCTTCAAGTGTTTTGTAGCCTTCCATGTTTATTGCTGAAAAATGAACGAATACGTCTTTTCCGCCTTCTCTTTCGATAAAACCGAAACCTTTCTCAGCATTAAACCACTTTACTCTTCCTCTTTCCATCATTGTACTCCTCCTGAAATTGATACTGATCTAGTCAAACCGAACGCTTTTAACTAAAACGCTTTCAACTAAACCTTTTTTAGTTTATCACAACACTAAACGGCTTGTCAACGCAATCCGAACTCATTTAAATATTTAACCGGATATTGTTACATGTTTGTCTCAATATATTGTGTTTTATTTATATTATTTTGTTTTTATTATTGCAAATAGAGATTGAAATATACATAATAAATACTACCATCTTTATATAAAATCATAAAAAAATCTTACATCATGTCCGCACAACTACTCAAATGACTCAAAATTGAGCCGTAGACAAAATGCAAGAATTTTTTCATAAGTTTACATTGTATATTTGCAGCATACATAAAACAGAGTAAATTTTATTTTTGGCATATAAAAAACAATCTTTCGCTGTTTTTAACCGGCGGCGAAAAACTTAATTCATTACAAATCGCCAGCAATTTAAGCCCGGATTTATTTAAAGATTTTTTGATTTCATCAACGGAATATGCCCTTTCAAAATGAGTTTCATCATACCTTCTGTAAAGCTCGTTTTCCTTAACGAAAAAAGTCAGATCAAACTGGCATATCTTTTTCTTTCGGTCATAATTGTTACACCAAATATATGAAACATCGTCATCTATTTCATAATAAGTATTGTTACCCAATATGTTTTTTAACTTATATTCGGTATTTATATCAAAAATAAGCAATCCTTCAGGGTTTAAATAGTTGTATACCAACTTAAAAAAGCTATTAAGATCGCTTTTTAGCGTAAGGTAGTTTACACTGTCCATAATGCTGATTGCAGCATCAACTGTTCCATACAATTCAAATTTCGCAATGTCCTGATTAAGAAAAAGAATATCACAGTGTTCTCTTTCAGATTTATCTCTTGCACATGACAGCATGTCCACAGAAAGATCGATTCCTATCATTTCATATCCTCTTTTAGTCAACTCTATGCACATGCTGCCCGTGCCGCAGCCTAAATCTACCACAGTCTGAGGCTTTTTATTATATTTTTTAAATATGGCTTCTATGTAATCAGCCCATTTACTATACTCAACATCATACATTAATCTGTCATATATTGATGCAAAATCACCGTAGATAACTATTCCCCCCACATTAAACACAGTATGCAAAAATCATATCATATTTTAATGAATTTTTTGCTGTAAACACAGTTTAGAATATATATAAATCAGGCATTTTGTTCATTCAATGCCTGAATTAACCTCTTTTTTTTAGTTACCATACCGCCAATTTTGCCTGTCTCTTTCGCAGAAAGGCTCTTCCACCCATGTTTCATTACCTTTTCCAGAAGGCCCAATTCCTGAGCAGCTTCAATTTTTAGCTTTTCATTTATACTATCCACTTACTTCCACCTCCGAGAAGTAGTTTATGTATATTCAAATATTTTTATACATATATTTAACATACTTCTATAAATGTGATTCATAGCTGCATTTTTCCTTGAGGCTTGGTATGTGGAAATCAATTACTGAATAATTAATTGGGCCTTATCAAATCTATAGCCTTCAGTAACTGTACATCTTCATTTTTTGGTATGTCAGATGCAGATTTACCTTCGTATTTGGAAAGAGATTTTATTTCGTAATTCGGTTCTATTCCAACTCCCTGAATACATACATTTGACGGTGTATAGTATTTTGCCATGGTATATTTAAGCCCTGAACCATCCGGAAATTCATAAAGGTTTTGCACTAATCCCTTTCCGTAGGTTTTAACTCCTACAAGGACTGCTTTATTATGGTCCTTTAATGCTCCCGCCAGAATTTCTGACGCACTTGCGCTGTTTTCATTAATCAAAACCGCAATCGGCAGATCAATCTGATTAGCATCTGATAACTCCTCTTCTCTGTTGCCGTACCTGTCTTCCATATAAACTATTACACCTTCAGGCAGTATGGTATCTGCTATTTTAACCACCTGGTCATATGATCCTCCGGGATTGTCGCGGACGTCAATTATTAAGCTTTTAATACCTTTTGCTAATAGGGCATGAAGATGTGAATGGAATTCATTGCTTATATCATCATCAAAGGTTATAATCCTTATATATCCTATATTGCCCTCCAAAACTTCGCTTTCAATATTCTTTATATTTATTTTTTGCCGTGTGACAATAAAATCTATAGACCTTTGTTCAGAGGGTCTATATACTGTTATCTTTACATTAGTGTTTTCTTCTCCCTTAATCATTGATATTATAGCATCACTGTCATTTATAGTAGTAACATCCTTATCATCAACGCGTATAATTTTATCTCCGGGGAGTATGCCTGCCTTTTGTGCAGGTGAATCTTCATATTCATCAACTACCTTTAATATTCCATCAACGTCCATAGTAACGGTAAAACCCACTCCCACATAATTGCCTTCTGTCTGTTCGGTAAATTTTTGCATTTCTTCCTTGGTAAAATAAACAGTGTATGGATCATCCAGCGCAGCAGCCATGCCTGCTGCAGCTCCTTCCAGAAGCTTGTCTTTATCCACCTTTTCGTAATATGCACTTCCCAAGATATTTATTATATCATTAATCTTTTGCACACTTTCATAACTTACTTCATCTTTATCTATCGTTATTTTATATCCGTCATTAAAATAAGAAAGGCAAAATAAAGTCCCCGTAAAAGTAAAAAATGATATAAACGCTAAAATAAATATAAATCTTAATGTTCTCAATATCTTTTTGGCACGCAATTACAAATTCCTCCCGAAACTCACTGATTAAATATCATAATATAAGCATATTATTTAGCTTTATATTATTAAAAATATATTAATATATAAATATGTTAATTAAAGCAATAATAAACCCGGATAAGGCCGGGTTTATTGTCATCTATTTTATGGACTTAACAATAATGAAGCCTTGGTGTTTAAGAGCATTCATCTAAGTCATAGTTTTAGTTATACATTTAAGTGTTTCCTCAAAGACATTGCACTACCAAGAACTCCAACAGTTACTCCTATAAGGAGGTAAACTCCCAATATTCTCAGAGCAACCTCATCTATTCTTAAAAGATAGAACATATTGCTGCTCTTTGATATGTCCGAATTGATTCCTCCTGACAGGACAGAATACCCATATGCAACTACAGCAAATGCAATAAGGGCTCCTACTATCGATATTATTGCTCCTTCAACTATAAACGGCCAACGAATGAACCAGTCTGTGGCTCCAATATACTTCATGATATTTATTTCTCTTCTTCTTGCATATACAGTAATCCTTATGGTATTTGCAATTATAAGCATGCATACTATTAAAAGCACAATAGTAAGTATAGCACTGATAATCTTCATCCAATGAGATACTTTAGTAAGAATATTTATTATATCCTGTGAATAATTAACGCTGCTTATACCTTTAATTTTCTCTAATTCCGTTTTTACTTCCTTGCTTTGGGTCAGGTCCTTCACCTTGATTATATATGATATGGGCATCCTGTCTTCCATTCCCTTAAGCAAATCCGCATCATCTTTGAACATCTTTTTAAGATTTTGATAATATTCCTCTTTTGAAACCTTAATAAAACTTTCAATTTTCTCGTTTTTTAATAATTCCTGCTCAACCTTTGCTATTGATGCGCCATCAAGATCAACTTCACAATATGCCACCATTTCAGGCTGACTTTTTACTATGTTCAGATTATAGTTAAAATTTGCGATTAAAAGAAAGAATACTCCAAATATAATCAATGTAGCAGCAACAATGCTGACAGAAGCCAATGACATCAGTATATTTCTATATGAATTTATAAGTCCTTCTTTTAATATATATTTAGTAGTTCTTATTTTCATCCTCGTAAAGTCCTTTCTCCTGATCTCTTAATACTACACCGTTATCAAGCTCTATAACTCTCTTTTTCATCCTGTCAACAATACTTTTGTCATGTGTAGCAACAACAACGGTTGTGCCTCTTTGGTTTATCTCCTCAAGCAGCTTCATTATTTCCCATGATGTGTCAGGATCAAGGTTTCCCGTAGGCTCATCGGCTATAAGCAGTGCAGGCTTATTTACCAATGCTCTTGCCAATGCCACTCTCTGCTGTTCACCACCTGATAATTGCCTTGGGTACATATTTGCTTTTTTATTTAAGCCTACAAGAGTCAGTACAGTAGGCACCTGTCTCTTTATATCTTTTGACTGTGCTTCTGTTATACGCATAGCAAATGCTACATTTTCATATACAGTCTTTTCCGGCAACAGTCTGAAATCCTGAAATACTATGCCTATGCTTCTTCTAAGATAAGGCACGTTTTTTCTGCTCATCGCAGATAATTGATAGCCATTGACATATATTTCCCCTTTTGTTGCTACCTCTTCTCTCATAGTCAGCTTCATAAACGTTGACTTGCCTGAGCCGCTTGCTCCTATAATAAAGACAAACTCACCTTTTTCTATGGAAATATCAACATTTTTTAATGCGACAGTACCGTTATCATACCTTTTTGTAACATTTTTAAATTTAATCACTTTAGCTCTCTCCATATAGTAATTATTAACTACTTATTTTACTATTTGCAATTTTTATCAAGACATTACTAATTACGAAAAAACAAGTGTATTCCGTAGATTTGACATATGATTATAAATAGAATATATGATTTATTTTATCATTTTGCATGATTTATTGCTATATACTTTTATGCCATTTTTATAAATTATTTACATTTGATTATACACATCGCTTCCGCTGAAATTAAGATACTTTTTGACCATCAAGGCAACTTTCAGTATAATGGCATCATCAAATTTCTTCAGATCAAGCCCTGTAGCTTTTTCTATCTTTTTTAACCTGTATTCCAGCGTATTCCTGTGAATATATAACTGCCTCGAAGCTTCGCTGATATTAAGATTGTTTTCAAAGAATTTCTGTATGGTAATAAAAGTTTCCTGATCAAATGTTTCAAATGAATCATTCTTAAATACTTCATCAAGAAAAAGTTTACATAATGTTGGAGGGAGCTGATATATCAAACGGCCAATTCCCAAGCTGTTATAGTTAACAATGGTTTTATCATTTTCAAATATACCCCCGACGAGCAAAGCTGTTTTAGCTTCTTTGAAAGAACGCCCTATATCTCTGATATTATCTACAATTGTTCCTATTCCTATATTGACTTTTATCATCAGTTCGGTATTTAGCGTATCAACGATAACTTTTGCTATCTTATTGACTTCTTTGCATTCTTTCTCATTTCTCAATTCCTTTATTAAAACTATACTTTCATCATCAAGCATTATTACAAAGTCTTTAGATTTATTCGGGAAAAGGCTCTGCATGACATCAAGTATATGTGTGTCTCTTGTTTTAGGAATCTTTATAAGCATTACCACTCTGTTAATATCATTTGCCAGATGTAGTTCTTTTGCTTTTAACAATATATCTCCGGGAAGTATATTATCAAGCAGGATATTTTTTATAAAATTCTCTTTATCATATTTTTCATCATAGCAGGCTTTGAGGTTTCCAATATGCAAAGCTATAAGAGAAAGGTACTTGTACCGGTCAATATCTCTGCATTTTATAAACACTATCAAATCCAGTTTGTTTCTTAAATAAACTTTATGGTATCCGATATCCCCTATGAATAAAAAATTGTTCTCATATTGCAGTATTTCCTCTATATTGGGGTCGGTTTTTCCTATCATATTCTCATTTGAACAGGCTAATACTACTCCGGTTTCATCTATAACTCCGATATCAGCATTTATAACTTCTCTTATTTGCTCTACCGCATTCTGGAGAATCTTCAAGGTGTAACACCCCTTCCAAGTGCATAATAAACATAAAATTAAACATTAATAATTATATTATACACTAAAAAACAAAAAGGGAAAGATTTTAATCTTCCCCTTATATTTGTACATATATTAGTTGATAATTGTTTTTTCTGTTTCTCTGTCAAATACATGAATCTTATTTGCATTTATAGCCACTTTAATTTCATCGCCAGGCCTTACTTTTGAATTCGGGCTGACTTTTGCTGTTACCGTACCTTTTGTACCGTCAACCTTGAGATACAAGAGAGTTTCAGAACCGAGCATTTCTACTATTTCTACCTTTGCGTCTATAATATCATCCGGCATTGACTGTAAATATATCTCTTCATCACGTATATTTTCGGGTCTGATACCTATTATAACGTTTTTATCTACATAACCAGCAGCCATAAGTTTCTTAGCTTTTCCTTCAGGAAGCTTTATATCGTTTCTTCCGAATACCAGATGAATTTCTTCTCCTCTTAATTCAACATCTGCATTTATGAAATTCATCTGAGGGCTTCCTATAAAGCCTGCAACGAATACATTAGCCGGCTTTTCATAAAGTACCTGAGGAGCATCAACCTGCTGGATGAAACCGTCCTTCATAACAACGATTCTGTCCGCCATTGTCATAGCTTCGGTCTGGTCATGTGTAACGTATATGAATGTTGTTTGAAGTTTTTGATGAAGTCTGCTGATCTCAGTTCTCATCTGAACCCTTAACTTTGCGTCAAGGTTTGATAACGGTTCGTCCATAAGGAATACCTGTGGGTTACGGACAATAGCACGTCCAAGAGCAACCCTCTGTTTCTGTCCTCCAGAAAGAGCTGTAGGTCTTCTGTCTAACAGATGCTCTATTTCAAGTATTCTTGCAGCTTCATGTACTCTTCTTTTTATTTCTTCTTTTGGTGTTTTTCTTAATTTCAAACCAAATGCCATATTGTCGAACACTGTCATGTGAGGATACAGAGCATAGTTCTGGAAAACCATCGCAATGTCTCTGTCCTTTGGAGGAACATCATTTATAAGCCTTGTTCCTATATATATTTCGCCTTCAGTAATTTCTTCAAGTCCCGCAATCATTCTCAAAGTTGTACTTTTTCCGCATCCTGAAGGGCCAACGAATACAATAAATTCTTTATCTTCAATATTTAAATTGAAATCACTTACTGCAGTAACCCCACCGGGATAAACTTTATATACATTTTTTAGCTTTAAGCCAGCCATTTTTTGACCTCCTGTAAATTATAATAAACAATGTTATAACTATAACATTAATTCATACTACACAACCAGTATATTTTTCAACAAAATTTTATTTTTCAATTTGTCTATATTGCATAATCATCTGATATATGCAGTAAAATTAAGGTAAAACCCTACTTAAGCATAAATACTGTAAATACTATACTATAATTCCTATATAAACAAAATAAAGTTATTGAATATGTTGAATTTTTATACATTTGAATGTATAATTATAAAATATATCTGTTAAAGGGGGAATAATAATTGAAAAATTCTATGGAAGTATTAATCAAAAAAGCCGGAATTTTAATAGAAGCATTGCCTTATATACAAAAATTATATGGTAAAACCGTAGTTATTAAATACGGCGGAAATGCAATGATAAATGACGAACTGAAAAATTCCGTTATGGAAGACATAACTCTGTTGAAATATATTGGTATGAATCCTATTGTGGTTCACGGAGGAGGTCCTGAAATAAATAGTGCATTGGATAAGCTCAATATTAAAAGTGAATTTGTAAACGGATTGCGTGTTACAGATTCAGAGACCATGGAAGTAGTTCAAATGGTGCTGGCAGGCAAAACAAACAAGGAAATAGTTTCTCTCTTAAATTTAAAGGGCGGTAAGGCAATCGGAATCTGTGGCATAGACGGTAATTTGATTGAATGCGAAAAACTAAATGCTGACGGTTCTGATACTGATATGGGCTATGTTGGCAAAATAACAAAAATAAATTCCAGAGTATTGGAACTCCTGTGTAAAGATGAATATATACCAGTTGTAGCTCCGATCGGAGTAGGCCCTGACGGTAAAAGTTACAATATTAATGCAGATACTGTTGCAGGCGAAATAGCTGCTGCCTTAAAAGCTGAAAAATTAATATTGCTCACTGATGTAGAAGGAGTTAAATCATCAAAAGACAGCAATGAAATAATTCCTGCATTGACACTTCAGGAAGTATATGATTTAATTAATAAGAAAGTTATTCAAGGCGGTATGATACCAAAGGTTCTTGGTTGCATAGATGCCATTGAAAAAGGAGTGGGACGTACCCACATTATTGACGGTAGAATACCTCATTGCTTACTTCTTGAAATATTCACATACAAAGGTATTGGCACAATGATAATGAAAGAAAAGATACCTTATCACAGCAAGGAGCAGATTTAAATTCTGTCTCCTGCTGATTTTACTAAATTTGATTCTTTTTGTAACAGCTATAACGTAATATTCAAATAATATGAAATAATAACTGCATTTATAGTAAATATTAAAAGATGCATTTTTGCATCAGGAGTGTCTTTATGTTTAAAAAGAAAATTCTTGTTATTGATGATACAAAGCTAATGCTCTGCATGATAACAAGTATACTGGAGGAAAATGGTTATGAAGTTGTAACTGCAACATCAGGTCTCGAAGGTATACAGAAAGTCAAAGAGGAGAAACCGGATCTTGTGTTGCTTGATATTGTCATGCCCGAAATGGATGGCTTCGAAGTTTGTCGTATATTAAGGGAGGACGAGAGTAATAATCTTATGCCGATTATCATTCTTACCGGCCAGGATAATGAAGATGATAAACTTACCGGTCTTGAACTAGGTGCGGATGATTATATAATAAAACCTTTTAACCATCGTGAACTGTTAAGCAGAGTACGCAATACTCTCAGACGTATAGACAGAAACCGTTATGCAAATCCTCTTACAGGTCTGCAAGGCAACCTCGAAATTCAGGCAGAAATTAATCGAAGGATATCAAAAGATATAATATTTTCTGTATTATACGCCGATCTGGATAATTTCAAAGCTTACAATGATGTATACGGTTTTATAAGCGGAGATCGTGCAATAAAGATGACTGCAGACATAATTACCGACAGTGTACATGCATTCGGATCACCCGATGACTTTATAGGACATATCGGCGGTGATGACTTTGTTATCGTTACCACACCTGAACACGACATAGCGATATGTGATAGTATAATCACTGAATTTGATAAAAAGATACCCTCTTTGTATTCAGAGCAGGACAAAGAAAAGGGTTATATAACAACAGTAAGCAGAACGGGAAAAATCAAAGATTATCCTATAATGACGATATCTATTGCAATCGTAACAAATGAGCATAGAAAAATTGAAAATGCCATTCAGGCCGGAGAAATTGCAGCAGAACTTAAAAAAATGGCAAAAAGAATCGAAGGAAGCACATATGTAAAAGACAGGCGTATGAATTAATCATACATCTGTCTTTTTTATATGTATAGAAAAAGGATTGATTATTGCAACTGTAAAAATCAGTCCTTTTTATTTTTAATATTTTTCACCATCAGGGCTCTTATATATCCTCTGTCTTTAGTTGTAGAATCTATATAGAATCCACGTCCGTAATAAAACCTCACAAGTTCGGCATAGGTTGAAGCGGTATATAAATATGCGGTCTTTATACCTTTAGAAATAAGAAGTTCATCAACCAGACTAATCAGGGATTTCCCTATACCTATATTATGATAATCCAATCTTACTCCAAATCTGCTTATATACGCAGTATTATCAGAATTAATAGATACACGTATCGTACCTACCGGTATTTCATTGAAAAGCGCTATATATACATAGCTGTTTTTTATCGCATTCTTTATATCTTCTATTGATTCATCCAAAGCTTCCATATTTCCTTCAATACCTGCATCATTCTTGTATTTCCGGAAAGCTTCGCTGATAATAGATTTTATTGAACCGGCATCCTCTTCCGTAGCTCTTCTTATTATGAAAGAATTATCCATTTTGTCACCCCATAAGAATTGCCATGATTGCTTTTTGCACATGTAATCTGTTTTCAGCTTCATCAAATACTAAAGACTGAGGACCGTCAATAACTTCTTCCGTAACCTCATATCCCCTATATGCAGGCAGGCAATGCAAAAATATCGCATCTTCTTTTGCTTTTGCAAAAAGCTCAGAATTTACCTGATAATCTTTAAATATCGCTATTCTCTTTTCTTTTTCTGCTTCCTGCCCCATGCTTACCCAGGTATCCGTATAAATAATATCAGCATTTTTAGCAGCCTCTTCAGGATCCCTTGTCAGTATAATTTTTGAACCTGAAACCGATGCATCTTTTCTCGCTTCATCTACGATATTTTCATCACAGTCAAAGCCCTCCGGTGATGCTACTGTGATGTCCATGCCGACTTTTACACAGCCATGAAGAAGTGAATGGGCTACATTATTCCCGTCTCCTATATACGCAAGCTTTAAGCCCTGAAGTTTCCCTTTATTTTCGTATATAGTGAACAAATCAGCCAGTACCTGGCATGGATGCATAAGGTCAGTAAGACCGTTAATAACGGGTATGTTCCCGTACTCTGCAAGCTGTACAACATCGCTGTGATCAAATGTTCTTATCATTATTCCGTCAATATATCTCGACAATACATTTGCAGTGTCATATATTGTTTCACCTCTCCCCAGCTGTATATCATTAGAACTAAGGAAGAGAGGATATCCTCCCAATTGATACATCCCCACTTCAAAAGATACCCTGGTTCGGGTTGAAGATTTGGCAAATATCATTCCCAGTGTCTTCCCTTTAAGGAGTTGATGCTGAACTCCTTCTTTTAACTGCCTTTTAAGTTTTTCCGATAATCTGAATATTTTTTCAAAATCCTCAAGGGACAAGTCATGAAGGCTAATTAAATGTTTCATGTGAATACCCCCGTCTTTTTTTATTAATGAGATCATGTGCTCTGTTTATAGCACTTGGTATTGATTATTTAAGCAGTTTATTTCTTTTAGCATTTCCTCAAATATCAGCTTTAGCTCATATCTGTCTTTTACAATATTTATCCAACGAATAAATTTCCGTATCTTTTTCGTTTATTGATCGGCTAAGTACCTCAAGCATTGCGTTAATTGTGTCTAAAGAAGTTATGCAAGGAATATTATATTCCATTGAAGTTCTTCTCAGAACAAATCCAAATTTATCAGGAATCTTACCTCTGTTTGGAGTATTTAATACCATATTTATCTTTCCGTTCCTGATATTGTCAACCACATCCTCTTTAGGTATTTTATCAATATCAATGCCTGACCGCTTCATAGCTGAATAGGTACCCTCCGTACCAACCAGCCTGTATCCTAAACCCATAAGTTTGCGGGCAATATCAACAGCTTTCTCTTTATCTCTGTCAGCAATGGAAAACAGTACCGTTCCTCCTGAAGGTATTTTGATTCCTGACGCTGTTAGTGCTTTGAATAAAGCTTTATGGAAATCTTTGTCAACGCCCATTACTTCACCGGTTGATTTCATTTCCGGCCCCAGGAATGTATCTACTGTTGTCAGCTTGGCAAATGAAAATACCGGCGCTTTTACCGCATAAAATTCCGACTCTTTCGCCAAACCTGAAGCATAGCCCAGTTCGCTAAGTGTACTCCCCATAATTAACCTTGTTGCTACATTTACCATCGGTATACCGGTAATCTTGCTCATCATGGGTACTGTCCTGCTGGCTCGGGGATTTACTTCTATTACATAAACCTTGCCATTTTGGTCCATAACAAACTGTATATTAAACAAGCCTTTTATTTTCAGCGCTTTCGCCAGCTTTTTAGTATAATCAACTATTGTCTCTTTTGTTTTACTGTCTAAATTTATAACCGGATAAACCGCTATACTGTCTCCTGAATGCACACCTGCCCTTTCTATATGCTCCATTATGCCCGGTATGATTACCTCATTTCCGTCGCATATCCCATCCACTTCAATCTCTCTTCCTGTAATATATCTGTCTATCAGCACAGGATGTTCCGTTGATATCTCAACAGCAAGGCTCATATATTCCTGCAGGGATTTATCATCATGTACTATCTCCATGGCTCTTCCGCCAAGAACATATGAAGGTCTTACCAACACAGGATAACCTATCTTTTCAGCTATCTCCTTTGCATGCTCTACTGAAAAAGCGGTGTCTCCGGCAGGAATTGGTATATCAAGTTCTTCCAGTAATTTTAAGAATTTGTCCCTGTCTTCGGCAGTATCTATATCCTCTACGGAAGTTCCAAGTATATTAACACCTTCCTTCTGTAGAGTCCCCGCCAGATTTATTGCCGTCTGTCCTCCGAACTGCACAATCACACCGATTGGTTTTTCTTTTTCTATAACATCAAGCACACATTCCGCAGTCAGCGGTTCAAAGTACAGCTTGTCTGATGTGTCAAAGTCAGTACTGACAGTTTCAGGGTTGTTATTAACTATGATGGACTCTATTCCCATTTCTTTTAATGTCCTGACAGAGTGGACACTGCAATAGTCAAATTCTATGCCCTGTCCGATTCTTATAGGCCCGGAGCCTATTACCACTACTTTTTTGGTATCTGTCGGAATGACATCGTCTTTGTTTTCGTATGTAGAATAATAATAGGGTGTAACAGCCTCAAACTCACCTGCACAGGTGTCAACCATTTTATATACAGGGCTTATCGGATATTTCCTTCTCAAATCAAGTATCGTGTCAAGAGGTACATTTACGAGATTAGCGATATAGGAATCTCCAAAACCCGCTTTTTTTGCTTTTGTATATAGATTGTAATCAAGCCACGCTATACCGGCATTTTTTATTTCCTCTGCTAATTTTACTATGTTCTCAAGCTTGCTTATAAAGAACATATCTATCTTGGTTATCTTTGCAATTTCTGAACTTTCCACTCCTTTTTGAAGAGCCTTGCACACAGCAAATATCCTTTCATCACTGGGCGTTTTGATAATTTTAAGAAGCTCTTCTTTCGTCTTGTTTTCAAAAAGCTGCAGACCCAATTGATAATTCATTTTAATGTCCAATGAATCTATAGCTTTTAGCAAAGACTCTTCAAAGGTCCTTCCTATTGCCATGACCTCTCCTGTTGCTTTCATCTGTGTTCCAAGGGTTCTGTCCGCTGTTGAGAATTTGTCGAATGGCCATCTCGGAACTTTTGTAACTACATAATCAATAGAGGGTTCAAAGCAAGCGTATGTGTTTTTGGTTACAGGATTCTTGATTTCATCGAGATTCAGTCCGATTGCAATTTTTGCAGTAATACGCGCAATCGGGTATCCTGTAGCTTTCGATGCAAGGGCACTTGAACGGCTTACTCTTGGATTTACCTCGATAACAACATATTCAAAGCTGTTGGGATTTAATGCAAATTGAATATTACAGCCGCCTTTTATATCAAGGGCACGTATAATTTTAATGGATGCACTTCTAAGCATCTGGCACTCTACATCAGACAAAGTCTGGGTCGGAGCCACAACTATGCTGTCACCGGTATGTATCCCTACAGGGTCGATATTTTCCATATTACATATAACGATACAGTTATCCGCTCCGTCCCTGACAACCTCATACTCTATTTCTTTCCACCCTTCAACACTTTGTTCCAGCAATACCTGGTGTATCATGCTTTGTGCCAATCCCTTACTGCATATATACTTAAATTCATCTAAATCATGCGCAATACCTCCACCTGTGCCTCCGAGAGTATATGCAGGACGAATAATTATTGGGAACCCAACCTCTTCTGCAAATGCTACGGCATCATCTAAATTTGTAACAATAGTGCTGAAAGGGACTTTTTCATTTATTTCCTGCATGGTAATTTTAAAAAGCTCCCTGTCTTCAGCTTTTTTAATCGATTCAAGAGAAGTTCCCAATAATTCTATACCCATTTCATCCAAAATTCCGTCCTGTGCAAGTCTAACAGCCATATTCAGCCCCGTTTGCCCGCCTAATGCAGCCAGTATACCGTCAGGTTTTTCTTTATATATAATTTTTTTTACATATTCGAGAGTTATGGGTTCTATATATATCCTGTCAGCTGTTTCCATATCAGTCATTATGGTAGCAGGATTGCTGTTGACCAGAACTACCTCAATCCCTTCTTCTTTCAGCGCTTTACACGCCTGAGTACCTGAATAGTCAAATTCAGCGGCCTGACCTATAATAATAGGCCCCGACCCTATAACAAGAACTTTTTTAATATCATTTCTTTTCGGCATATTAACCTCCATTTTATACTGCATAATACAACTTATTTTTCAATACTTTTATTACTCCGCATATGGTACCGTCTTGATTATTTCATCATATCTATAAATTCATCAAAAATTTGTGCCATATCCTGGGGGCCCTGAGATGCTTCAGGATGAAACTGAACACTTAATACCGGCAATGTTTTATGCTTAAACCCTTCAATGGTTCCGTCATTAATATTTACATACGTTATAATAATTTCAGATTTAAAATTCTTGTCGAGAGCATAGTTATGGTTTTGCGAAGTTATATAGCATCTTCCTGTTATGCAATCCTTTACGGCATGATTGCCTCCATGATGTCCGAATTTAAGCTTGTAAGTATCGCATCCGAGCGCCAGTCCCAGCAACTGATGTCCAAGACATATACCAAGAATAGGTTTTTTCCCAATCAAAGCTTTAACAGTTTCAATTATTTCAGGTATATCCTTTGGATCCCCGGGTCCGTTTGAAAGAAGTATACCGTCAGGTTCATAATTCATGATTTCTTCGACAGTCGAATATGCAGGAAGTATTACAATATCACAGTCTCTCTTCTTAAGTGAACGTATTATGTTATATTTTGTCCCGAAATCAAGTACAACTACCTTTTTCCCGTTCCCCTTTTCATGAACCGGCTTTTTTACAGTTACTTCTCCCACTAAATCGCGTTTTATCTTTTTATACTCTTTAATTTTCTTAAGCAAAACGTCTATATTACCACATTCAGTAGAGATAATCCCCATCATGCTGCCATGGCTTCTTATATGCTGGGTCAATTCCCGTGTGTCAATTCCCTTTATACCAATGATATTATTTTGAATAAAATACTCGTTTAAATCGCCCTTACATCTCCAATTACTGGGATTATCACATAATTCCTTTACTATAAATCCCTGAACGTGAGTCTTATATGACTCAAAATCATCTGAGTTATATCCGTAATTCCCTATAAGAGGGTAAGTCATAACTACCATCTGGCCGTTATAGGACGGATCTGTTAAAATTTCCTGATAACCGGTCATACTTGTATTAAAAACTACTTCTCCGATGGTTTCACCCTCTCTGCCGAACGCTTCACCGGAGAAGTAAACACCATCTTCCAAAACAAGAACAGATCTCATATTTTTTCTCCTTATCTATTTAAATAACTTAATACTTCATCCAAAGTTGAAACCATACCGTCAATATCTTCGGTAGTAATTATCAGAGGCGGCAGGATTCTTATTATATTTGTTCCAACGCTTCCTACCAGATAACCCTTATCAAAGCATTTATTCTTTACTTCTACAGCTATTTCTTCTTTAAATTCTACCCCTATCATGAGGCCTTTCCCGCGGACTTCCGATATTACCGGATGTTTTTCAGCCAGGCCGGTAAGTTTTTGATTAAAATATTCACCCATTTTTGCCGCATTCTCAATGAGGTTTTCTTCCTTTATGGCTTCCATTACGGCAAGTCCTGCAGCACATGCAAGAGGATTTCCTCCGAATGTAGAGCCATGATCTCCAGGTTCAAACGCCTTAGCTATCTTTTCTTTTGCCAGTACCGCTCCGATTGGGACTCCTCCGCCAAGGCCTTTCGCCAATGTGAATATATCAGGTTCCACATCATAATGTTCAAAACCAAACATTTTGCCGGTTCTGCCCATACCGCATTGCACTTCGTCGAATATCAGCAGTATGTCATTTTCACTGCATATCTTTTTTACGCCTTTAATAAACTCGTAATTTGCGGGATGAACTCCACTTTCACCTTGTATAGCTTCAAGCAATATGGCGCATGTTTTGCTGTTTACCGCCTTTTTCAGCTCTTCTAAATTATTCATAGGAACATGCTTGAATAAAGGCATCAGAGGTTGATATGGCTTTTGGTATTTAGGTTGTCCTGTTGCTGCCACTGTTGCCAGGGTTCTACCATGAAATGAATTTGTCAGGGTGATAATCTCATATTTATCTTTCTGACCCTTTTTCTTGTAATATATTCTTGCAAGCTTTATCGCCCCTTCATTAGCCTCCGCTCCGCTGTTCGCAAAAAACACCCTGTCAGCACATGAGTTTTCAACAAGTTCCTTAGCCAATTTAGCCTGGTTTTCTATATAATAAAGATTTGAACAATGTATAAGCTGTACTGCCTGCTCGCTTACAGCTTTTACAAGCTTCGGATGGGCATGCCCCAATGCGCTGACAGCTATGCCGCTCATAAAATCATAATACTTCTTATCATCCGTGCCCCATAGATTTATACCTTTGCCATATTTAAAAGAAACAGGGACTCTGTCTCCGAAAGTATTCATATAATATTTTTTATCCAGTTCAATAATACTTTTGAGATCCATGCTAACCCCTCCAATCATTTTTTATAATTATACATTACAATGCATAAAAATACAACAGTGGTTAAAAAAATTTGCTGATTTTTTACTGCGGCTATATTTCCTTATCCTGTTTTAAAGGTAATATTCTCTGTGAAGGTTCTGGCACCTTTTAATAATCCATCCGGCATACGAGCCTGGTTGCCTCCCACTGCCGTTCTTGTCCCGGAACCATCTTCACGAGAGATTACAGTTATATATGAGCCTGAATTACTTCCGCAGCCGGCAAATGCTATTACCATTATTGTTATTACTGCGGTAAACCTAATAACATTTTTAATTCTCATTTAAATCATCCTTTCCTGTTTGTGTACTTATTGTAGAACTGCTTTGTAAAGAAAGCATACCGGATTTTGTAAAGTCTGTGTAAAATAAAAAAAGCAACAAAAAAAGAGTTTCATTTCGATACTCCTTTTTTGTTGCTTTTATTTTTATGATTCGTATTAAGTATTCTGTCTCATTTCTTCTCTGCATTTTTCACATACATTCTTGCCTTTGAATAACTCTGTGTCGTTGATATCTCCACAGAAAACGCATCCAGGTAAATATCTCTTAAGAATAATAGTATCTTCATCAACAAAGATTTCGAGCGGGTCTTTTATTTCTATGTCAAGTGTTTTTCTCAGCTCAATGGGAAGTACTATTCTTCCAAGTTCATCTACCTTTCTTACCATTCCTGTAGCTTTCATAATATCCTCCTTCCGTTAAGAAATTTAATACATTTATATATTAATATAACATAATGATAAGTTTTTTGTCAATGACGGTAAGTATTTCTTGCATTGAATAAAATCATCGTTTATATGTAATTTTTTCTATTTAATCAAATAAATCTCATTAAATTTTATAAATATTAACCGGATTAATACCGGCTAATTACATAAAAAACAAGAGTCAATCAAGATACCAAATCTTAAGTGTCCTCTTGTTTTTGTGGCGTCCCGGACAGGAATCGAACCCATATCAGCAGAACCGGAATCTGCTGCCTTATCCATTAGGCCACCGGGACATATTACATATTATTTGATACTTATTTTTATTTCAGTTAAATAAGAAAATAATATGCCATAGCTTAATGCTACTGTATTAACAGCATCTGCTACCTTTTATATTATAGCAGGATTAAACGTTTTTTCAACCGTATTTGCGGAGTTTTTGCACACTTTAAAAACACATTATGATATAAACCTATTCATTAATACATCAAACATATATCCTATGGCACTGCCCTCTAAAAATCCCCATAGATATACAGCTATAAAAATCAAGCCTCTGTAGACTTCCTGTATTGTATAAATAACGTTTAAGCCCCTGGTAATTATAGCTGAAAACCAAACCGGAATAATAATATTAAATAGAATTATAAAAAATCCCCATAAAATATTATTGAGCAATACAGGAAATAACAATGATATAAAGCTTACCGCTAAATATATCAGCATAGTCAGATGAGCTGTTATATATATTTTCATTACTTTAACCAATGTTTCATTCTTATCTATATCCTTTGATTTTGTGAAATGATTGAAAATATCGGAAAGAGGTTTTGAAAAGAAAAAAACATCTATTAAACCAAAGGCTATTATAAAAACACATATCAGTACTATATTTTGTAAAGTAAAACTCTTAGAGTTTAATATTGATTTACTATTCAATGAGGAAACGGTATTTATAATACCTACCAGCAATATGCCCAATATCAGCGTTGATTTTTTATCTTTGATCCTGCTGTAAAAGCTTTTTGGCATCAATAATATATCAAGTATTTTCAATCGCATTATTTATATTTCTCCTCCTTTTCAGGCAAGAGACTTATTCTAAGTCTTGAATATATATTATATCTAATTTTTTATTTTTTTTAAATATATAGCTTTTCATAATTATCAAATAAAAAAGAAGCCTGCCTGGTTGTTAACTGGCTTCAATATTAGCTGTATGCACAGTTTTGCAATAAAGAAACATTATAATCCTGTACTGAAAATATACGCTAATCCATATATAACTTAATCCATTGTGCTAGTCGTTTTGTGGAAGAAACCTAGTGGAGAAGTTCACATCATCTGTTAATCCAAGCCTAAGTTAAGCGGACTCACTGTTTGAACAAAATAATTACCTGGTGCTTTTTAACATAACTAATATCCAGATTTTCATATATGTTAAAAATGCACTCTATTAATTGTTGTGCTCCGCTACTATAAACATATTCTGTTACGGAGCAAATATATAAATTCAAAATTATTATGTGAGTTTGAATTCGTAGCAGCTGAATTTACAGGATCTTGCCATCGCAACTCGGTTTTCTGGAATAAAATCAACTAACACAACAAGTCAACTTCATTTTAACTTATTAAATAAGCTTGATAATTAAGAAAGCTAAAAGCACAACACATAAAATTATACCGGTGTTAATTAATACATTTATTCTGTAATTGTTTTTATTCCTTTTTATGATATCCTTTTTTGCATTTTTTGTTGGGTAACTTATTTCACTTTGTTTAAGAAAACTGTTTATTATGTATTCAGCTTCTCTTAACAGATATTTGTTATCTATATATTTGTTTTTCTCTTGCGAAGCTGCAGCACCATCACTTTTTTTATCGCTTTTTAATATAAATATAGCCTCTTCAATTAAATTTGATTCAATATCTTTGATAACAACAACTCTTTTATAGCTATTGCTTGTCATATTAAACCTCCAATCTCAATATGTTTTGATCTGAATCAGGAATAATACATATTTACAATCTTGAAACATTCATTAATCAGAGGTAGTTTATGATAACATTGAGTTATTTATACATGCGCTGACAGCTTGTTATATTTTTTTCCAAACCTTTGCTACCAAAACAGTCATGTCATCTTCGGGTATACCCTTACTTAAGCGATATGCCTCATCCAAAATCATATCTGCTATTACCTGAGGATTTATTGTTTTAATATCCCTTATAAAATTTATAAGATTATCCTCATATCTCCCTTCTTTTTTAAAAGCATCAATTATGCCGTCAGTCATCATAATAATAAAGTTACCGCTGTCTATCTTCTTATGAACCAACTCGGTATTGATATTGCTGAATATCCCGGCAGGCAGAGAGACAGTTCTGATCGTCTCAATAGCATCCTCTCTTTTTACAAAAGTTGGTACCGCTCCTATTTTCAGAAACTCTGCCTCACCGTCATATAAGTCTACTATAGTAAGGTCAATGGTTGTGAAGGATTCATCGCTTGATTTTAAAACAAGTATTGAATTTATCAAATTTACTGCCGTATCTTTGTCGAATCCGGCATCCATGAATTGTTCCAAAAGACTTATAGCTGTTTTGCTTTGGGTTGCAGCTTTTTGCCCGGAACCCATTCCGTCGCTAAGGGCTACCAGGTATTTACCATTGCCCGCATTCATAAAGGAATAATTGTCCCCTGAAACCATAGAACCATGTTTCGGCAATCTTGCTATTCCTGTTGTTACACTAAAACGCTCCTCTTCCAAAAATTTAACTTCACAATAACCCGTTCTTTTATCCATGCAGCAACTGCTTTCATCCTTAGCCATTTTTCTGCCTGTAAGATTAGTAAGTATGCCGGCAATAACGTTTATACAGTTGCGTTTATATCCACATCCTTTATGCTTTATCTGAATTTCATACTTTCCGTATTTGTTTTCTGTAACATATACGCTTTCCACATTTATACCGTTTTGAGCCAATTCGCTTATTAAACGTCTTTCCATTTCGCTTTTAAATTTCACATCAATGTCAATATCCGCCGCAAGGTTCGATATGACTTTGGATAATCCGTAAAGCTGCTGTGAAACCAGCCCCCTGCTTTCTCCAAGCCTGTTTTTCCATACCATATCTATTTTAAATAACTCATATACATTATTAACTGCATCAATGAAATCATTAATTCTGCTGCATTTGTTGATAAAATCCACAGGAACGTCTTCCTGATCTATTCTTCCCTTGGAATCAAGTGTTTCAACTATTTTAAACATTAACTGATAAGTTTCATAAAAATTGCGTTCCCAGCAATGACCGCACAGGCTGCAATCCTTGCATATCCTGTCCGCTACTCTGTCAAACAGTGTTGATATATCGCTCTTGTCAGTAACAATGCTTGTCTCTGATATCTCCCCAAAAGTTTTGGATAATTCCAAAAATGCTTTGGAAAACTTATTTAATTTTTTTATTGTTATATCCTTAATATGTGAAGCATGAACAATTTCTTCATCGTTAATGCCAAGCCCGGCAAATTTCAACGCGAATCTGTTTATAAGCCTTTGAGGAATTAATAAAAATATAATTATGCTGCACAAAATTTCTTTAAAATAAATTAGCGTTTCTGTAGAACCGTTTATATACAGCGTTAATAAAAAATTACCAGATATAAAAGCAATGCCCGATCCAATCCTGCCAATTATGTTAAACACGCCGCAAAGCAGCCCGCATATACCATATACCCCGATAAGCACCGGCGGTTTAGAGGATGACATACTTATTACAAAACCGATCATGACTCCTGTAGCGGCTCCCATGGAAACACCTCTTCTGTTCCCGGCAAGAAGGATAATTAATATACATGTGACAGCCTTTACGGAAATATCAAATATTTGTATACCTGTTAATCCTGTTAAGGCAATAGCAACGGTAACCCCAAGGCATAAAGCTTCCTCATTACTGTACACATTTTTCAGACTGTTCTCTTCAATGGATAAAAATGCCTTGCTGATAAGCAAAACCAATAAAAACGTAATAATTATATGAAATATGCACATAAACAAGTCATATAGCAAAAAACCTTGCATATATACCATAATGAATTCAGGCAATGCGGTGCTTATAGCAGAAGCCGCGGCATATTTGAGTCTTTTCTGTTTTTTAGCTGCATTAGAAAATAATAATTTGATAATACTTAACAGAAGTATGCCTGAAAGCGATATATATATATACTGTACATTTCCCTTGCTTATCAATCCCAATGTTATTGAGGCAGCCAGCAGTAATTTATTAGTCTTCAGTGCAAAAGCAGCACCATATGCTGAAACTGCAAAAGGCATAAGCCCATCCATTAATGTTGCCCTTCCAAATAAGAAAAATAATGCTGCAAATAAAAAGTTGTCTACAGTAAACAGATTTATAACAGTTTTGTTATTTGCAGTCCTTCCGTAATTTCTTCCTATTTCCTCAACCTTGCCATTTGGAAAAACAGCCGGTTTCATCTTTTGTTTTCCCCCTTTATGATTCACCTAATACCCGGAAACAGGTATAAAATTACCCGTATTCCGAGAGCTGCATACAAACGTGTAAGCTGTAAAAAACCGCCAGAGGTTAATTTACAGACATTATCATAAAATACAAAACTGATTATAATTCATAAGGCAAATATAGTTTGTCAATTCCTGTTATTTCTATAAAAATCATTTTGACATTTATCTTCAAAGAAATACATTTACCTGACTTTAAGACGGTATTGTAAATTTTGTTCAACGTATAGTTAAACTTGTAATACGCAGAAAAGACATAATAATATGTTGTATTTAGTCATGTGATTTTTTAGGAATTTTAATTTTTGAATCAAAATAGATTTGGCTCATGAGAAATGCATTGGATAAAAAACAAAAAGCATCAGAAATACTTCTGATGCTTTTTGTTTGGTGGGCACTATAGGGCTCGAACCTATGACCCCCTGCTTGTAAGGCAGATGCTCTCCCAGCTGAGCTAAGCGCCCATATCAATTATCGTCGGATGCGGGAAGCTGGATACCGTATTAAAAAATTCCTGCGGAAATTTTAATTCCGGTCTCCAACTTCTCACTTCCTACTTCTTATGGTGACCCATAGGGGACTCGAACCCCTGTTACCGCCGTGAAAGGGCGGTGTCTTAGACCGCTTGACCAATGGGCCCTATTGAAAGTTTGAGGTGAGATGTTAGAAGCTAAACCTAAGTAATACAACTAATAACCAGCCCATATTTAACCTCTAACTTCCCACCTCAAACTTCAAAGTGGTAGCGGCAGTCGGATTTGAACCAACGACACTTCGGGTATGAACCGAATGCTCTGGCCAACTGAGCTATGCCGCCATATTATCACATTGTCAGCAAAAGTTAATGAACTAATTATTTAAAGTATCAGGTAATCTCTTGCTCAACGTGCTTTATTATTGTAGCAACGAATTAACGTAAAGTCAATAGCAAATTTTACTTTTTACACATTTTGTTTTATATAAATCTGCCTATTTTTTGCTTTTCTTTCTTATGAGGGATAAACCTCCAAACCCGCTGATAATAGCCGCGTAATATCCTAAATCATACCACCATCCTGAGTTAGCTGATTCGTATATGCTAATCTCCGGCTTAAATATACTTATAATCAGCGATACAGGTGCTATCCATCCATGCCATATCCCCCACAAAAGTCCTGCCGGGTTACCTGCGTTGGACGTTCCATCACCTGGAACACAGCCGGACAAACTTAACATCATAATTAAAGCAGATGCCAAAAGCAATAACTTTTTCTTCATAAATATACCTCGTTAAGATTGATGTTTATATGATATTTAAAAACAGCATTTTTACAAAATACTTTATATGCTATATATTTATGCTATATATTTAATTATATCATATCAGTCATATTACATAGAACTTCTATTTTAATAACTTCATCCATGGTTCCAGTTGTTTTATCCTAGCGGCTGAATTTACAAGGTCTTGGCATCATACTCGGATTTATGGAATAAAACCAACTATCACAACAAGTTAACTTCTTAAATTAATGCTTATTATACTTAAAGTAAATTCTATCTTTATAAAATACAAAGATATAATGCGCTTCTATTGTTCATAAAATAACTATATATCAAATAACAAAGATATTTTGATTTAATCTCATTAAATAAAAATGCACTTTTACATACATGCTAAATCAGATATAGCATTTACTATAAAAGTGCATTACATTTATTTTTACTCAGTTTTTTATTTAGAGGATCTGACTAATGCTTCATAAATACCGTTTATATAAACAGCTCCAAGGGCTCTGTCATAAAGTCCGTATCCCGGTCTTCCCGTTTCACCCCATATCATTCTACCATGATCCGGTCTGAACGGTCCGTCAAAACCTATATCATAATAAGCTTTTACTATTTCATATACATCAAGTGAGCCGTCTTCACTGCGGTGTGAAGATTCTTCAAAGCACTTTTCACCGGTTATTTTTATGTTTCTTATATGAGCAAAGTGAATACGTCCTTTTTTGCCAAAATATCTGATCAGCTCCGGTATATCATTTTCCCTACTTACTCCCAAAGAACCTGAGCAAAGAGTTATACCGTTGCTCGGACTGTCTACGAGATTAATAAACCTCTCAAGGTTTTCCTTATTGGTAATTATCCTTGGAAGGCCGAATATGGACCATGGTGGATCATCGGGATGTATTGCCATTTTTATACCAACCTCTTCCGCAACCGGAATTACGCCTTTAAGGAAATACTCCAGGTTGCTCCATAAATCTTCTTCCGAAATACTCTGATATTTTTCAAGAATAGCTTTCATTTCATCCTTTGTATAACTGGCATCCCATCCGGGAAGAGATAAATCTCCGACCAGCGGATTCATCTTCTGGACAGTTGGTTCGTCATAAATCAAAGCTTTAGAACCATCCGGAAGTTCATAGTCTAAATTAGAACGGGTCCAATCAAAAACGGGCATGAAATTATAGCAAACTACATATACTCCAGCTTTAGCAAGATTCCTTAAAGTTTGAGCATAGTTTTCAATATACCTGTCTCTGGTAGGCAGTCCCATTTTTATGTCTTCATGTACAGGAACGCTTTCTATTACTGAAAGCTCCAGGCCATAAGATTCTATTTTATTTTTTAGCGCCATTATTTTTTCAAGAGACCATACCTCTCCAACAGGTACATCATATATAGCTGAGACTATACCCTTCATACCCGGTATTTGCCTTATATTCTCAAGTGTTACCTTGTCATCATCCCCATACCACCTGAATGTCATTTTCATTGTTATCACCTCTGGTATATTTAATACATAATTTAGTTAAATCTCTCATAATATTCGGAATCAACAGGATCAAACTCCTGAAAAAGCAGAGAATCCACCGTCTACCGGAACTACTATACCTGTAACAAATTTTGACGCGTCAGAAGCAAGCCAAACAAGAGTTCCAATAAGATCTTCCGGTTCTCCAAACCTTCCCATGGGGGTGTGTTCCAATATGGTTTTACCTCTTTGGGTAAGTTCGCCGGTTTTTTCATCAGTAAGCAAAAATCTGTTCTGATCCGTTAAAAAGAATCCAGGAGCTATTGCATTAACCCTGACTTTACCTTTATATTCACGTGCAATATCAGTAGCAAGCCATTGCGTGAAGTTGCTGACAGCTGCTTTCGCTGCTGAATAGCCTGGTATACGTGTCAGAGGTCTGAATGCATTCATTGAAGATATATTAATAATTACTCCTCCATTTGGGTTTTCAACCATTACTTTTCCGAATATCTGGGAGGGCAGCACAGCTCCCGCCATAAGATTCAGATTTACTACCTTCTGAATTGCTTCACCAGGCAGGTCAAAAAAAGTTCTTGTGGCATCGGTTGTTGCTTCTTTCATATTTCCGCCCACTGCATTGATGAGAATATCTATACTACCAAAATCTCTTACTATAGCATCACAAACCCTTTTCAGGTCTTCCACATCAGTTGCATTTAACTTATATGCTTTTAAATTTTTATCAGCAGCATTTATCATCTTTACAGTTTGCTCCGCATTCTCCAGTCTGAGGTCACATACAGCCACATTAGCTCCTGCATCTGCAAGCCCTTTTGCCATTGCTGTTCCGAGCACTCCACCTCCGCCCAGAATAACTGCGTTTTTTCCATTCAAATCAAATAATTGCATTTTAAAACCTCCTGTTTTCTATATTAAGTATAAGTATTTAATCCTGCAGTACATTCCTGATTAAATATATCATATTATAGTATCTTATGTACGTTAAGATACGAAAGCATAGCTTCTGCTTACATACACCCGCATCTTAAATATTGGATTTTTATAAAACACATAATATATAATAAACATTTTACTATTAAATGAATGTTCTACGTCTTAACCAATCTTTTGTATAATGTACTGACTAATTTTTTATTATATCATTTACAAGTACTTTTTAACATATTAAATAATAATATTCTTATAAAAAAGCTGCCCATTAAATTAAAACGGACAGCTCACAAATATATACCCTATTTTTATAAATTTTTCTCAATATATGAATTTAAAACGCCCCTGTACAATTCATTAATAGCAATAATCTGACCACCGTAGGCGTAAGATTCGTCCCTGTATCCTCTCCATATTATCCGTACCATTATGGGTATACTGATCGAACCCGGTATATAAACGTATACCTCTATTAAATCCCCTACTTTAATATCATATGATGTCAGGAAACATATTCCCTCTTTTGATATATTGATAATTTGTAACTTCTCTCTTATTTTGCTGCCATTAAGGATAAAGCTGTTAACGGTCGCATCGAGAGCTATTCTTTTATGTTTTCTTCGTTCAACCGGAAACTTGTATTTATTCCCTGTTATGCTCGGATTTTTACTCAAAGCTATTTCTCCTATTTACTGGACTTACATAATCAATCTGCGTATTTTTGCATATTTTAATTGCGGTACTTGTTTCAATATTACATCTAAAAAATCCTGGTAGTATAATTTATGGCCGTATGCATTAGGATGAAGCCCATCATAATAACTCTCCCCTGATGTGGGATTTGATACGGAGACATCTATAACTGGAACATTAAGTTCTTCCGCTAATCCATATAAAGCTTCTTTATAGGTTCCATAAAATCCATACCTTGGTTCATATATTTCCGGGTCCGCTGTTGGAGGCCAATATAAGATAACATCTTGTCCGCGATCCATTAAATATTTTGCTATGGTCCTCATATTTTCTACATACATAGCAACGGGTGATGCTTTCTGTTTATTAAACATGTCATTAGTACCCAAAGCTATGATAAAGAGATTTTTCTTTGAATTGTTCAGACTTCCTATAGTATAAATGCTTTCTAATATAGGCTCATATATGTAATCAGATGTTGCTGTCGCAGATAATGCCATTCTGTTGCAGTATATAGTTGATCCCGGTTCACTGTTCAGTCTTATTACTCCCAGTATCTCAACAGGCGCACCGACACATTTTATTGTATACACCCCTTCTCCCCGTTCTATGGTTTGAGAAGGATAAGTTGTAACAATGCCCTCTTCTCCTGATAAATCCAATGTCTTCTGAAGCACATTGTTTTTATAAATTTCAATAGAACCGGAGTCCGGAGTTCTTTTATACCAAACATCTACATATTTAAAATCACCGGTAAATGTTATTGTAGCATTTGGTTTAAGTATCAGGGATTTCCTTATAGGACCGCTAAAACCATAGGAATAATCTCCGCCATACTTGAAATACTCGGTTCCCACATCCGGCATGTTTATATCTGTCTCAGTATCTTCGACTCCCAATAACTCAAATATTTTTTTAAACAGTAATGTTACATACTCATCTTCATAATCTACAGCATAACCTTCTGAGATACTGTCTCCCAAAATATTTATACATCCATAAACATTTTGCTCTTCTTTTAATTTATCCAATAAAGCATTATTTAGCGCATCTGGCTTAGCTGAAGTATCCTGTATAACTTTAATAGAACCTGATCCTTCACTTGTTATATTAATATCATCTGCTGCATTAATTTTTGAACCAGGTAAGACTAAAACTGAAGTTGTAATGATAAATGCAAGCAATATAAAAGATATACACTTTTTCTTCATATTATGCCACCTTTATTATTTAATTTTTATATTACGATAAATCATACTGCATCTTTACAGATTCGAATCTCTCTTTTGGAGAATCAAATCATAAAAATACAGTAGATTAACGTAATTTTATATTTAATTATACAATAAAGGAGTATAATTTTAAACAGTCATGTAAAATTTTCGTCAAAAAAAGCAGAAAGACATGAGTCTCTCTGCTTTAATATATATTATATTATATTATTCAGTTGTAATTATAGCTGTTTTTGTTGCGTCATCCCATGTAACTGTTGCATTAAGCGCTTCTGATATGAATCTTAACGGAACCAATGTCCTTGAGTTAACTATAGTTGCAGGTGCATCCAATGTGTATGATTTGCCGTCTATATATGCGGTCGGACTGTTTATAGTAAGTTTTATTGTCTTTCCGTCTTTTGTTGCGGTAACAGTCTTTGTAGCGTCATTCCATTCTATTTCGCAGCCG
>Ga0134105_1000625_pt1 | contig 33896 bp, 27 predicted proteins | sample 16_3_2metaG_FD_94457 | JGI IMG/M metagenome (GOLD analysis project Ga0134105, IMG submission 94457) | Switchgrass degrading microbial communities from high solid loading bioreactors in New Hampshire, USA - 16_60_3.3_214_A3 metaG | ecosystem: Engineered > Bioreactor > Semi-continuous > Anaerobic... | reverse complement strand
TTTCCTCCAAAGTCAAATGTTTGTTCTTATTCATAAGTACCTCCCCAAGAGGCACCACCCAAAGTTATAATAACTTTTTGAAAAACTTAATTCCACTATAACTTTTTATATGTTTTTGCAAAATTAAATTCCGCTCTTTGCCTTCAAGGGGTGGAATTTACTTTTTCAAATGAGGATGACCCGGAAAACATAAATATTTTATGAAGACTCTTGACGAAATAAAAGGGCCATGCTACAATAATAGAGCGCTTGGCCGTTAATACATGGCGGTGTAGCTCAGTTGGCCAGAGCATGCGGTTCATACCCGCAGTGTCGGTGGTTCAAATCCACTCGCCGCTACCAGCAGAAGTGAGAAGCAGTGTGAATGCCTCCCACTTCTTATATTTAAGGCCCATTGGTCAAGCGGTTAAGACATCGCCCTTTCACGGCGGTAACGGGGGTTCGATTCCCCCATGGGTCACCATTTTCAAGTGGGCGCATAGCTCAGCTGGGAGAGCACCTGCCTTACAAGCAGGGGGTCATAGGTTCGAGCCCTGTTGTGCCAACCATTTTACTGAATGGAACAGCCTCCGGGAAATCTTATCCGGAGGCTGTTTTGCGTTGCTTAAAGATTGTAACCTGGGTTTTTGTGTTTACAGTTTTTCCTTATCGTAATAGGGTACCTTTTCCTTTACAATCATGGTTCCTATGCCCTTGTTGGTAAACATTTCAAGCAGTATGCAGTGAGGTATTCTTCCGTCAATGATATGCGTGCGCTTTACCCCGTTTTCCAGTGCCTTTATGCAGCCCATTACTTTCGGGATCATACCGTCAACAATGACATTTTCGGCTATCAGCTTTTTGACTTCGTCAATGGTGAGGGCGTTTATTATCTGGGTATCGTCCTTTGATATCCTTATTCCCTCAACGTCAGTAAGAAGAATTAACTTCTCGGCCTTCAGGGCGCATGCCAGTTCGGCTGCAACGGTATCGGCGTTGATATTGTAACTTTGACCGTTTTTGTCAACACCTATCGGTGCTACAACGGGAATATACGGACCCTGGGACAGGACATTCAGAATATGCGGGTTTATTTTCGTGATTTTCCCCACAAATCCCAAATCTATTTCTTCACCGTTTTCAGAAGTCATGGTCAGCTTTTCACATTCAATCAGGTTGTCGTCAATTCCGCAGATTCCAATTGCTTTTCCGCCCATATGGTTAAGCATCGATACTATTTCCTTGTTTGTCTTTCCGACCAGGACCATTTGCGCTATTTCCATCGTGGTACTGTCTGTTTTGCGCAGGCCGTTTACGAACTCGGACTGAACGTTAAGGCGCTTCAGAGTTTTGGTTATATCCGGACCGCCGCCATGGACGACTACGGGATTGACGCCAATATACTTAAGCAATGTGATATCTTCCATGACGGAATGTTTCAGTTCATCGCTGATCATTGCGTTCCCGCCGTATTTTATTACCACTGTTTTCCCGTTCAGCGCCTGTATGTAAGGTAAAGCTTCAATAAGAATTTCCGCCTTTTTGATTATGTCTTTCATTTTGCACCTCGCCATATTTTTTATTTAAAGATAGAAAGCAGGATGAATTAACCCTTCTTTTTCATCAAGACCAAGCATGATATTCATGCATTGCACTGCCTGGCCCGCGGCTCCTTTTCCAAGGTTATCAAGCGCACTTATGACTATCGCCCTGTTAGTGCGCCTGTCGAAATTTACGCTTATATCTATAAAGTTTGAACCTGAAACATTCTTGGTTTCAGGAAGGGTTCCGGGCTTCAGGATTCTGACGAAGAATTCGTCTTTGTAATATTCCCTGTACAGTTCATACAGGCTTTCATTTGTCCAGTCAGAATCCTTTATTTTCAAATAGCTTGTGCACATCATTCCCCTTTTCATAGGAACCAGGTGGGGAGTAAAGGATACAATCACATTTTCGCCTGCAACAGCGGAAAGCTCCTGCTCAATTTCCGGGGTATGCCTGTGGTTTGCAACACCATATGCCTTAAAATTCTCATCCACTTCACAGAATGAATAGGAAAGGTCCGATTTTCTTCCGGCTCCTGATACCCCGGATGCAGCGTCGATAATAATACTGTCGGTATGGACAAGCTTGTTCTTCAAAAGGGGAGCCAGCGCCAGAATGGTGCATGTGGGATAGCAGCCCGGATTTGCCACAAGGACTGCATCCGCGATTTTGTCCCTGTATATTTCGGGAAGGCCGTATACCGCCATTTCCAAAAGCTCTTCCATGCCATGCTCCGTTTTGTACCATGCTTCATAGATGTTTTTGTCCCTGAATCGGAACGCGGCGCTGTGATCGATGACTTTCTTTCCCCTTTTTATCAGCTCGGGTATTATTTCCTGTGATGCGTCATGAGGCAAAGCGGTAATAAAAATATCCGCTTTCCCGCAAAGCGAGTCCAAATCCAGTTCCACCAGTGTTTCATCAAGGATCTTTCCCAGGCTGGGATATATATCCGAAAAAGCCTGTCCTGTAAAACTTTTTGATACAACGGCACCGATTTCAGCTTTGGGATGCTGCATAAGCAGACGCACGATTTCGGTACCGACATAACCTGTTGCACCAATAACGGCAATCTTAAACACTTGAAACCCTCCGTGCATTTTTATACACAATTATAATAATTTATGCATAAAAATGCAATAATTATGTATAAAAATAATTAGCTCAGGTTGAAATTTAAAATATATTATGCAAAGTCACTAAAAGAAAAAAATCTTTTTTGGTTAAAAAAGTAGTGGCAACCCGTGATTGGTTCATGATACAGTATTGATATGCCGAATGTTTGTAATCTATTTTTAGGAGGGGATTAAATGGCTGGCGTAAGACTGGTTCACGTCTACAAGACATATCCCGGCGGTGTGACAGCAGTTAGTGATTTCACTATTGATATTGAGGATAAGGAGTTTATCATTCTTGTTGGACCTTCCGGATGCGGAAAAACAACAACGCTCAGAATGATTGCCGGTCTTGAGGAAATTACCGAAGGTGAGCTCTATATCGGGGACAAGCTGATGAATGACGTTGCTCCGAAGGACAGAGATATAGCGATGGTATTCCAGAACTATGCGCTTTATCCGCATATGACCGTGTTCGACAATATGGCTTTTGGTCTTAAACTGAGAAAAACTCCAAAAGATGAAATAAAGAGAAGAGTACACGAAGCTGCAAGAATTCTGGATATTGAACATCTGTTGGACAGAAAGCCGAAGGCTTTGTCCGGTGGACAGAGACAGCGTGTTGCGCTGGGACGTGCTATTGTCCGTGAACCGAAAGTATTCCTCATGGACGAACCTCTGTCAAACCTCGATGCCAAGCTCAGGGTTCAGATGAGAACCGAGCTCAGCAAGCTGCATCAGAGACTGCAGACAACATTCATTTACGTAACCCACGACCAGACAGAAGCTATGACGATGGGTACAAGAATCGTTGTTATGAAAGACGGTTTCATCCAGCAGATCGATACTCCGCAGGGATTGTACGACAATCCTGTTAACATGTTCGTTGCAGGATTTATCGGAAGCCCGCAGATGAACTTTGCAAATGTGTTTGTTCTTAAGGAAGATGACAAGGTATACCTGAAGTTCGGAGAAGACAAACTCGAAGTACCTGCCGACAAGGCCAAGGTTATTGAAAAGTCAGGATATATCGGAAAAGAAGTTGTATTCGGTATTCGTCCTGAAAATACCCATGACGAGCCGCAAAATCTCGAAAGATTTGCAAATGCAACCGTTACAGCCAAGGTTGAAGTTGTTGAAATGCTTGGTTCAGAAACATTCCTGTACATGGTTATCAATGGTGTTAACTTTACTGCAAGGGTTCATCCCAAGACAACGACAAGACCCGGCGATACAATTAAGGTCGCTTTCGATATGAACAGTATGCACCTGTTTGACAAGGAAACAGAAAAGGCAATTGTCAACTGATTATTGAATATTCTGTATAATTGTTTAGTAAGCGGAGATGTTATGTCTCCGCTTTTATTTTTTTGTGGGAAACCGGGCCCAAAATGTGGTATAATGTGGATATCTGCAAGACAGTATTATTATATGCGGGTGTATTGTAACCGCACAGCTGTTATGAACGTTAGCCGGAAAGTGTGAATAATAATTTCGGAGTGAGCTTATGCGGGTTGTAGGTTTCATTGGCGCAAGCGGTACGGGAAAGAGTTACCGGGCGCTTTGGGTGGCAAAGGAGAGAAACATTGATTATATAATAGATGACGGTCTGCTTATTCATCAGAACCGTATTATAGCCGGAAAGTCCGCGAAAAAGGAGCCAACTAAAGTAGGTTCAATAAAAACCGCCCTTTTCACCGATCCAGATCACCGGAATCAGGTAATTGAAGCCATAAAAAAGAATAATCCCGATGCGATACTGATCCTTGGAACATCGGACGGTATGGTGGAAAGAATAGCTGAAACCCTTGGTTTGGGGCCGGTAAGCGAAAGGGTTTATATAGAAGAAGTGGCCTCTGAGCTGGAGATAAAACAGGCTCTTAATACAAGGACAGGGCAGGGAAAGCATGTAATACCCGTTCCTACGGTCGAACTGAAAAAGGATTTTTCGGGATATTTCCTGGATCCCCTTCAGATTTTTAAGAGAAAAGCAAAAGGGCATTTCCAGAAAATCGGGGAAAAATCGGTGGTGCGTCCTCCGTTCAGTTATAACGGCAAATACACAATATCCGATTATGCAATATACCAGGTTGTTAACCATATTATTTCCGGAATGGAGGAAATGGACAGGATTACACGTTTCAGAATTAACAAGGACAATGACGGTATTATTATTGACATGGACGTGATAATGGTTTATGGATATAACCTGGTGGAGGCAATAAAACGGGCGAGGAAAATGATAGAGACCGAACTGGATCGTTTCGCTGCATTGAATATCCGGGCAATGTATATAACTGCTAAAGGGCTGGTAATGAAGAATGCAGAGCCTTGACAGCGTTTAAGCAATAACATATAATTTTTTGTAAGATAATCAGAATTTGTATGGGTTTTCCATTAATAACCGGTAGTTTTAGTTTATGTTAATATAAACTAAAGTGATAAACCAAGAGGATTGGGAGACTTACAGTGGTAACAAGATTTACGACAGTTGAATATTCAAAACTTGAAGACGAGGAAATTGTTTTACTGGGCAGGCGTGGAGACAAAAACGCCACCGAGTTTCTAATCAACAAGTACAAAGGCCTTGTAAAGGCGAAAGCAAGAACATATTTCCTGATAGGCGCTGATCGCGAGGATGTAGTACAGGAAGGAATGATTGGGCTTTACAAAGCTACCCGTGATTATAAGCACAACAAGTCCATGGCTTTCAGAACTTTTGCAGAACTGTGCATTACAAGGCAGATGATTACTGCCGTAAAAAACGCAACCAGGCAGAAACATATTCCGTTAAATACTTATATATCCCTGAACCGTAAGGTGTATGATGACGAATCCTGTGACAAAACCTATATAGACATGCTTTCATACCAGATTGTACTGGATCCTGAACAACTTCTGATAACGAAAGAAGAAGTCAGCGGAATTGAAAACAAGATCGGCGAGATCCTTTCATCCTTTGAATGGGAAGTTCTTTCCCTGTATCTTAACGGTAAATCCTACACAGAAATAGCCAAAGAACTTAACAAGCCTGTTAAATCCATTGACAATGCTCTTCAGCGCGTCAAGAAAAAAGTTGAAAAATATGTTTTCAAAAACAAATCCTTGTCATATGATTGAATCAGTCACACGGAAACTGAAAAATTTCCCTGGTTAATGGATTAATATCCGGTTACGGATAAAATAGAGGAGCTGTTTTTTTGCTTTTTACAGCCAAAGTTTTGCTTACATGGGAGGAATACTATGGATATTAAGGCGATTCTCCAGAAAGAATTTCAATTAAGCAGGGTTCAGGTAGACAATATAATCAGCCTTATTGATGCCGGGAATACTATACCTTTTATAGCAAGATACAGGAAAGAGATGACCGGCTCTTTGAATGATCAGGTATTGAGGGAATTCAATGACCGGTATTCATACCTGAAAAATCTTGAATCACGTAAACAGGACGTTTACAGGCTTATAGAAGAACAGGGTAAAATGACGGAAGAAATCGGCGCTTCAATAGAGGAGGCCATGACCCTTCAGGAATTAGAGGATATTTACAGGCCGTTCAAACCAAAACGCAGAACAAGAGCCATGATAGCAAGGGAAAAAGGGCTTGAACCTCTTGCGGCATTAATCATGCCCGGAAATGTTTCGGACGATGAAATTGAGAAGAAGGCTTCTGAATTCATAAACCCTGAAAAGGATTTAAACAGCGTGGAGGAAGTCCTGCAGGGAGCAAGGGATATAGTGGCCGAGGAAATATCCGACAATGCCTCGGTAAGAAAGGCGATAAGAAATATATTCCAGTCCCTCGGAATTGTGGAATCAAAGGCTAAAAAAGAAGAGGATTCAGTATACAGGCAGTATTACGACTTCAGGGAACCCGTAAAATCAATTGTCAGTCACAGGATACTGGCCATTAACAGGGGTGAAAGGGAAGAGTTCCTTAAGGTAAGTATCCAGGTCCCAGAAGATAAAGTAATGGATTACCTCTTTGAAAGCTATGGCATTGACGGCCGGGAAAAAAGAAAACACATGGCGCTGGCCATAGAAGATGCCTACAAAAGGCTGATCCAGCCGTCCATTGAACGGGAGATCAGGAATGAATTAACCGAGAAGGCTGAAGAACAGGCAATGGTGGTCTTCAGGGAGAACCTGAGAAAACTTTTGATGCAGCCACCGGTACACAATTGCGTGGTCCTGGGGATTGATCCGGCATATCGTACTGGATGCAAGATATGCGTTGTGGATGAAACGGGAAAGGTTCTTGCCACGGGGGTTGTTTATCCCACACCACCGCAGAACAAAACGGAAGAGGCTAAGACCGTGCTGAAAAAGCTGATTGAGAAGTACGAAGTTGATGTTATTGCGATAGGTAACGGTACTGCCAGCAGGGAGACAGAGATTTTTGTCGCCGACATGCTGAAGGAAATTGACAGGGATATTAAATACATGGTGGTAAATGAAGCAGGTGCGTCGGTATATTCGGCTTCAAAACTGGGTGCTGAGGAATTCCCGGATTTTGACGTTTCACTCAGAAGTGCCGTGTCGATTGCGAGACGGCTGCAGGATCCGCTGGCCGAACTGGTGAAAATTGATCCCAAATCAATAGGCGTGGGTCAGTATCAGCATGACATGAACCAGAAACGCCTTAGCGAAACTCTTGAAGCTGTAGTGGAAGACGTGGTCAATAAGGTCGGCGTGGATTTGAACACCGCGTCAGTATCGCTGCTTTCCTATGTTTCAGGGATAAATAAAAGCCTGGCTGCCAATATTGTGGCATGGCGCGAAAAAAACGGCAGGTTCAGAAACCGCGAAGAGCTGAAAAAAGTGCCCAAGCTGGGCCCGAAAGTTTTTGAGCAGTGTGCCGGTTTCCTGCGGATCCGCGACGGTGACAATGTACTGGATAACACGGCGGTTCACCCCGAATCATACGAAGCCTGTGAACTGCTTCTGAAAAAGCTGGGTTATACCCATGATGATATATCGAATAATAACCTGGTTCTGCTGGATATGAAGGTGAAGGAAATCGGTCTTAATAAACTTGCTGAAGAGCTAAATATCGGGGAGCCGACCCTTAAAGATATTATCGAGGAACTTAAGAAACCCGGAAGAGATCCCAGGGATGAACTTCCGCCGCCGATGTTGAGACGGGACATACTTGATATTAAGGATTTGAAACCAGGTATGGTACTGACTGGTACGGTTCGCAATGTGGCTGATTTCGGTGCATTCGTAGACATCGGCGTGCACCAGGACGGGCTGGTTCATATATCGCAACTTTCAGACAAGTTTGTTAAAAATCCGCTTGATGTAGTTTCGGTCGGGGATATTGTTTCCGTCAAGGTTCTGGACGTGGATCCTGAACGGAAAAGAATATCGCTGACAATGCGCGGACTTTAAGGACGGTTCATTTATGACGCGGGTCCTGCTTCGGGCGTTTTGCCTCCTTGAGCGGAAAAGCACTTACGTTGAACTACGCTCCGCACATAAAATGGATCCTTCGTTGCGGTCTCCATATCCCGGGTCGCTCAGTTCCCCGCTCAAACCTTATACTGTGCAGCATGGCTTCGCAGTATGCCGCTCTGCGTCGACAAAATCGCCCGAATCACCCGCTTATAACAACCGAAATGATCAGCTTGCTTATCCTTGCTTGACTGTGCATCTCAGAGCTTTATTCCGCTAAAAGCTTCGGTCACAGTCACGATAGGGTTCCCAATTACTATTGACTAATGAATATCCATATCCAGACTGCTCAGTTTCCCGCTCCAACCTTATTACAGTGCAGTATGGATTAGTAGCATTTTGCTCAGCATCGAAAAAATCGCCTGGATCACCTGTTTATAACTGCCGGAATGAGCGGTTTGTTGATCCATACCCTGACAAATAATCAGTGTCTTGTCCAGCCAAAAGTTTCCGTAATTGTACAATCCGCGTTGAAGTAGAGTGTCTGAATGTGGTATACTTGATTTAAACCAGTCAAGTTTTACTGCAGTTAAACCGATAAGTTTACCAAGACAGTTAGAGAAATGCTTTTTAGTGTTTTTTTGTGTGCGTATGTGTTTCTGAGAGTGGTTTCGCCCTATCACACGAAAGAAAACAGGAGTTGATGAGATGGCCGGCAAAAACAAGGTTAATGTGCGTATTGCGGGGAATGAATATACGGTTTGCGGTAATGAATCAGCCGAGTACATCCAGAAGGTTGCATTGTATGTTGATCAAAAAACGACCGAAATTATGAAGGCGAATCATACGCTGAGCACTTCCATGGCTTCTGTTTTGACGGCAATAAATGTTGTTGACGAGATGTTTAAGCTTACTGAATCCAAGGAGAACCTGGAAAAAGAGCTGGAAAAGGTCAGAAAAGAACTGCAGGAATTGAAACAGGAAAGGGACAAGCTGTCTCAGCAACTTCAGAAGGTTAGTGAGGAAAACAGGTATCTTTCTCTGGAACTTGCAAAGCGCGAAGCCGAGCTTAATGAAGTAAGAAATTCCCTTGCAAGAGCCACTGGAGAAAATTCTCCCAAACCGAGACTGCACAATATAAAGTAATTCCCTGTAATTAGTGGAGGAATTGGGTATGCTTGATTCAACCATTACCTGGGGTGATCTGTTCAAAACGGTTATTTTTATTCTTGCCGCAGGTGCATTGTTTTATCTTTTGCTGGCGGCAGCCAACCTGGTCGGTATTCTGAAAAACATAAGGAAAACCCTTGAGAAGAACCGTGAAAGTATTGACAACACTCTTGAGAAGCTTCCCGAAATAACCGACAATGTGGCAAAGGTTTCTGAAATGATAAAGAATGAAATGGAATCGATCGAGAAAGTTGTAAAGAACGTGGGGAGAATTTCTGAATCTGCAAAAGATGCGGCTGAAGTCCTGAAAAATGATATCCTCGTAAAGGCAAAAGGGATTCTGGATGTCATTGACTGGATCAGAAAGCTATTTGAAAAGGATGACAGGAAAAAGGAAATAGTTTATAAGTATAAGTACAGGCCTGATGAAGAAACAATAATTGTGAACAACGATTCGGAGCAGGAGTGCTGCGGCGGAAATGCAAATGACTGTACCGGCATCAAAGGATGCCATGACGGGAATGATGAGCCGCAGGAAAGTAAAAAAGTCGGTCAAAGCAAGGAACAGCAAGGTGCAGGAATATGACGAATAAATCAATAGAGCTGCTGGCTCCGGCAGGAAGCCCAGAAGCGTACAGGGCCGCGGTTTTGGCAGGTGCCAATGCGGTGTACCTGGGTGCAAAGGCATTTAATGCCCGGGTCAATGCTGGTAATTTCGATACCGATGCACTGGCAGAGGTTATCAAAGATGCGCATGTCAGGGGAGTTAAAGTATATCTTACCCTTAACACGCTAATAAAGGACAAAGAACTTGAAGAAGCCCGCAAACTGGCTTCTTTTGCATATAAAGAGGGTATTGACGGAGTTATTGTCCAGGATTTAGGACTGATTGAAATTCTGAAGGAAACCGCTCCGGGTCTGCCGATTCATGCCAGTACCCAGATGACGATTCACAACACGGACGGGGTAAAAGCTGTCCAGGCTCTGGGTATCAGCCGTGTTGTGCTGGCAAGGGAGCTTAGCCTTTCTGAAATAGAGGATATTATTAAAAACACGGGTATAGAAGCCGAGATTTTTGTACACGGTGCATTATGTATTTCCCGTTCGGGCCAGTGCCTTATGAGCAGCTTCATTGGCGGAAGAAGCGGCAACCGTGGAAGGTGTGCCCAGCCATGCCGGCTGCCGTACCGGATAGAAGGAAAGCCTGTATCGGGTGATTATCTTATAAGCCCGAAAGATTTAATGACGCTGGAATTGCTGCCTGATATCATAAGATCAGGCGTAAAGGCGCTTAAGATTGAAGGACGCATGAAATCCCCTGAATATGTGGCTGCAACGGTAATGGTATACAGGAAGTATCTTGATATGGCCATGAAAGACTCATTGTCCTATGAAGTGGATCCGAGGGATGTTCGTATTCTGGAACAGGTTTTTAACCGCGGAGGCTTTACCACGGGATATTTTAAGGGAAAGGACAGGAAACTTCTTAGTATTGAGCATCCGAAGCACTGGGGTGTTCCCGTCGGAAGGGTTGCTGACGTTAAAGACGGGAGCAGGAAGAAGTTTTTTACTGACAAGGAAAACATTCTTGTTGGTGTTAATCTTGATGAACGGATTAATATGGGGGACGGTATAGAAATCTGGGACAGAGATATTCAGTCTGCCATAATCAGTGTAATGATAAGGGACGGAAAACATGTAAAAAATGCCGGCCCGGGAGAAACAGTGCTTATAGGCAATTTCAGGTCAGATGCAAGGCCCGGAAGCCCGGTTTACAGAACCTATGACAAGGAATTAATGGAATACCTGTCCGGTATTGCTTCGAAAAATGTTCCCACTGTACCTTTAAAGGGAGAATTCAGGCTTTATAAATTCCAAAAGCCTGTATTGAAGATTACCGATAACAACCGGAATGTTGTGGAAATCGAAGGAAACGAACAAAGCCAGGAAGCGGTGAGTAAACCCCTGACATCGGCTCGTATTTCGGAACAGCTGAAGAAGACAGGGGATACTCCTTATTATTTTGAACACATTGATGTTTTAACCGACGGCAGTTCATTCATACCCGTCTCAGCCATAAACGAAATGAGAAGGGAAGCATTGAGGGAATTATCCGCAAAAAGGGTGGCTGCGGTCCACAGGCATTTTATGCGGAAAGAAAGTTCTTTCCCCGGAAATGCCCAGGTCTTGTCAGCGGAAAGAAAAATCAGTCTGGTATTTTATAAAAAGCCTCCGGAATTATTGCCCGGGGATTTCACAGCAGACCGCGTATATTTAAAACCTGAATATTTAAGTAAGGCCATGGATTTCAGAAACATCGGAACAGAGGTATATGCGGCAGTTCCTGCGGTATTGACCGACAGGCAGATGGATATGTATGTTAAAAATATCAGAGCTTTTGAAAAAAGCCTTGACGGAATCCTGGCGGGAAATCTTGGGGTACTGTACCGCATGAGGATGGAGTTCCCGGATATTCCCGTTGCTCTCGATTTTACAATGAATATATTCAACTCGTATGCGACTGAACTGTTGAAAAAGTATAAGCCTTCGGTGATAATGCCGTCAGTGGAACTTAACTTTGAAGAGCTGCGGGAACTGAAGTCCTTTGGCATCCCGCTTGAAGCCATCGTGTACGGGGTGATACCCGTTATGACGCTGGAGTATTGTCCGGCAAGCGATAACGGCGGTTGTAATGGAAAGTGCGGTGCCTGCACACACAGGCAGGGGTATCTGACCGATCGCCAGGGAAGACGGTTTTTATATATTACCGATCCGTTGCTTAACAGAACCACGATATATAACAGCAGCATACTGATGATAGATGATTTGACCCCGTTTGAGGATACCGGTGTGAAAATTTTAAGGATAGGAATCGTGAATGAGAGCCAGGATGAAATAAAGGATATATGCAATTACTACCGGGCTGTTTGGGTAAACGGGGAAAAGCCGGCGGAATCATTGCTGCCACCGGTGTTAAGGAGCAAAAACTTCACACGCGGGCATTACTGCCGCGGAGTGGAATAATAGTCTAAATTTATCTGAACGGAGTCTGATTGTTATGAAGGAAATTGAAATTGCAGTGGAAATATGCAGAGAAGGGGTAAAACTGCCTGAATACCGGAATGAATGGGATTCGGGAATGGATGTTTGCGCTGCCGAGGATGTGATAATAAGGCCGAATGAAACCGTTGTGGTTCCTACCGGACTCAAACTGGCAATACCGCCGGGTTATGAAATACAGGTACGACCCAGGAGCGGGATTACGCTCAGAACACCCCTTCGGATTTCCAATTCCCCCGGAACGATTGACGCGGGCTACAGGGATGAACTGGGTATAATTATATCAAACACGTCTGTCGGAGCCGGGGATGAAAATGCGTGTTATACCGTTGAGAGTACCGGGAATAAACAGGGTACATATTATATCAGAAAGGGCGACAGGATTGCCCAGCTGGTACTGCAGGAAGTACCAAGGATGAAACTTAAGGTGGTTGATTCGGTAGCTGATATTGGAACCAATCGCGGAGGCGGTTTCGGTTCCACCGGTGTGAAATAGCAACGGTTTTATTTTGCTCCGGCGATCAAAAATTTAAAAAGGGAAGGGACGGAAAATGATCAACGTAAATACTGAAAGGCTTGTGAAAAATTTTTGTGAAATGGTTAAAACAGACAGTGTTTCAGGAAATGAACGGCAAATGGCGGATCTTATAAAAAGAAAACTTGAAGAAATGGGCTATAAGCCCGAGGAAGACAATGCGGGTGAAGCAATCGGGGGCAACGCAGGCAATGTTATTGTTAAAATTCCGGGGAATACCGATGCACCGGCATTGCTTTTCATGGCCCATATGGATACGGTTGAACCAGGCAGAAACAAGGTTCCTGTAATAAACGGAGATATTATTACAAGTGACGGTACTACGGTACTTGGCGGTGATGACCTGGCGGGATGTGCATGCATCCTTGAAGCCATTAATGTGCTGAAGGAAGAAAAAGCGATTCACGGAGACGTGTATGCGGTATTTTCAATTGCAGAAGAAACCGGGCTATATGGCGCAAAAGCCCTTGACATATCCGGAATACCCGCAAAATATGCGTTTGTGCTTGATGAAGGTGGCCCGATAGGCACAGTGGCGGTAAAAGCCCCGTATCATAACAAGATAAAATTCTATGTAAGGGGTAAGGCGGCCCATGCGGGAGTTTGCCCGGAAGAAGGCGTAAATGCAATTCGTGCTGCGTCAAGAGCCATAGCAGATCTTCCGTTCATGGGAAGAATTGACGGCGAAAGCACCTGCAACATAGGTATTATAAAAGGCGGCAGGGCAACAAATATCGTACCCGATGAAGTGATTATAGAAGGCGAATTAAGGAGCATAAGCGAAGAAAAACTTGAAAAATTCACCAGAGAATGGGTGGAATCTTTCAAAAGGAGCATTGAAAAAGAGAAAGCTTCCGTTGAAATAGAAAAAGAAAGGGCATATGGCGGATTTTCCATTTCAGAATCCCATCCGATTATGAGCCTGCTGAAAAAAGCAACCAAAGCGCTGGGGATTCCTCTTATACCTGAAACCACCGGAGGAGGCAGCGATACCAACGTTCTTAATTCAAAAGGTATACCTGCAGTGAACCTAAGCGTCGGAATGTCAAATGTACACGGAACAAAAGAACAGATAGCAATTTCAGATATGGCAAAGGCAGCGGCGCTGATAGTGGAGATAATAAAGGCAAATGCAGAAAAGGACTGATGAGACTGATTAACCTGCATGATAGCCGTAAAGCGAAAGAATTTTGAACATTCTGCAGCCTGGGTCCGCGAGCCCCTTGTTTTTCAGCTGTAAAGCCACCTGTGACAGGAAACTGTTGATCCATCCGTTTTCTACCAGGTACTGGCAGTATAATGCAACGGTGGAATTCCAGATATTGTTGCTGCTGCAGAAGTGTATATATTCCCACATGATCTTTTTCGAAGGCATTATCTGTCTTTTGCCAAGCTCTGAAAAAGCGTCGTTTATTTTTTCTGTGTCCTGTTTTGCTATAAAACAGGAGAGAATTAGATTCAAATAATCGGTCTTATAGGCTTGTTCGGGAATTGTTCTGAAAAGGCCTGCGATTTCAGCATCATTCAGAATCGCAGGCTGCTTTTTTGAAATTGCCTGCAAAAGATCCCACCTGAGCCTGTCATTAATTCCTTCCAGGCCTATACACATATTGTGGAGCATCATTGCCTTGTCGCAGTTATTTTCACTTTTAAGGTAATACATTGAAAGAAGTATGTTTACGACAGGATTTTGGGCATCGCTGCCGAGCATTTTGTGAAGCACTCCTATTTTTTCGTCAAATACCAATGAGGATCGCAATCTGTTAATGTAAACGGAAAAACCGCGCCTGGTGTATATATTGCTTACAATTTCGTGGATACGCTTTGCATATATTTTTCTGCCTGAAAATGCACTGCTGTTTTTACGGTAATAACGGGCAGCGGCAACAAACCTGTTTTCCGCAAGCAAAACTTCAAGCCTGCCAAGTTTCGCGAGAATATAATCCGGCTTTTTTTTCAACGCCTGTGTAAACATCTTGTCGGCCAAACCGGGAGAATCCAGGAGCAGAAACTGAACCCCAAGCCCGTAATAGCCAAAAGGCCTGTCGGGTTTTCTTCGAATATAGTCCTGAAATTTTATAATGCGTATGTCCACACGCAGCTTTTGATCCATTTGCAATCCTCCCGGGAATAATTACTCATTGCCTATTTTCGTTTCATCGAGATATTCCTGGATTATTTGCTGTACATGGGTATCCTTAATAGTAATTGAAATCTGGATACGACGGTTTTTTGTCTTGGCAGCTTCAGTGGTACCAGGGTCTATCGGGCGGAACTCGGAAAAGCCGGTTGCTGCGAAATACGATCCGTACTTTTTCTCGAGATTCGGGTTTTTTGCGAACATGGTGTTTATTACTGCATAGGCACGTTCGCATGACAGCTTGTAATTAAGCTGGTATGAACCGTCAATGTCGGCATGGCCCTGAATATTGATTGCATCGATATAGTCACGTATGTTTTTGTCATCCAGTATTCTTTCAAATGCCACAGCGAAACGGCTTAACAGGGCTTGTCCCTCAAGGGATATTTCAGCCGAATTCTTGGCGAAAAGAAGCTGATTATTGATAATCAGGTTGGCATTGTTGTCTATGGCTACCAGCGGCTCTCCGTCAGGTGTGGTGGATGCTCCTATTTCACCCTCAATGGATTTCTTGACTTCTTCCAGGATGCTTAATCTCAGTACCGATATGTTCTGAAGTTTTCCCCTGAGTTCTCCCAGTTCCCGGTTACTCTGCGCAATAATCCTTTCCTGTTCCTGCAGTTTTTCAAGCGAAACGGCCAGCTCGCGCTTTCCCTGCTCTACTTCGGCCTTGAGCTTTTCAGCTTCATTCTGAAGAATTCGCAAAGCGTCTTCTTTATTGGATATTTCCAGCTTCTTAAGTTCAAGTTCATCTCCTGCACGCTTTAATGCATCTTCTGTGGCCAACAGCTCGGTCTTGGTTTTATCAAGCCTTTCGTTCCAGATTGAAACCGAAAACATTTGCTGGAAATATGCCAGGAATATCAGAAAGAACAGTACCAGCACTATGGTGGACATTACATCGGTGAATGACGGCCAGAAGTGAGCGGCAGCATCCGGTTTTCTGAAATTTCGGTTTCTTACCTTCATCTGTAAACCCCCTTCAGTGCAAATCGGCTATTTTGCCGCCATTTCCTTAAGTTCACTGAGCTGGCGATCAATTTTGGCTGCAGCAACCTGGGTGTATGTCAGAACCTGTTCAGGAAGGGAAGCAATGGTTTTTGCAAAATGGGCCTGATTTTCACGGAACTGGTCCAAAAGCTGGAATATACCGTTTAAGCTCTCCTCGACGGAAGTTTTTATTTTCTGGGCCATTTCCGTTCCTGCCTTGTTTAAAGCCTCGGTGAAGGAATTTGCGGCAAGCTGCCCGAATTCCTTTATTTCGTCGTTCAGCTTCATCATGAATTTTGTGAATTGCTCCTGGTAAATTTCCAAATCCCTTGTATGCTGCTTCATGTTTGTATCGGTCACTTCGGCGAGCTTTTCAACAACCTGAACTGTATCGGATATTTCGTTTACAAGCTTGCTTATGTCGTTTACCAGCTGACGGTTGTATGAAGTAATTTCGTCGGCGGCTTCCCTGATATTCTTCGAAAAATTCTCAATACTGTCGTAGTTTGCCACGACGATATCCGATGCCTTTGTAAGCGCTTCGGCAACTTTTATGAAGTTAACGTCCATTCTTTCAATGTTGTTGCGCATATTGATGTTGAATTCATTGAGATCTTTCATGTTTGAAGCGAAGTTGGCGAGGGAGGCGTCAAACTTTTCTATGGTCGCATCGAGCACCTGGCTTGAAACATTGACATCCATGACCACTGTGGTCAGTTTTTCACCGAATTTTTCAACGGTTTCCCTTAAGGAAGCCTGTATTTTGTCACCGAATTCCATGAAGGTTTCCCTGAGAATATTGTTCATCATGGTATATTCGGTTTCCTTGTCCTGGGATACAACCATGGCAACAGTGTTATCGAGATATTCTTCAATCTGGACCATCAGGTTTTCCCGGGCTTCTTCGGCGCTGAAAATTGTAAGAAGGATCGTCAGGATGATTGAACTTCCAACTCCCACAAGACTTGTAACAAAAGCAACGGACATTCCCTCGAGGGAGCCTATAAGATGGCTCAAAAGCTGCTGTATTCCTGTATTCTCGATAATATCTGAAATATCCATTTTGGTGAATATGCTGGCAAGTTCGGCAACCGCAGTGGTCAGTCCCACAAAGGTTCCGAACAAACCCAGTGTGATCAGAAGGGTATTTGTATTCTTTATAAAGCGTTCACCCAGAGCAAGGCCTCTTAAATGCAGATTGAAATTTTTCTCAATTATCGCCTGGGTATTCACTTCGCTGTAGCTTTCCTTTGCAGTGGTTCTGTATTCTTCAACAATTTTATTGAGTATATCGGAACGGAAAACGGCTTCTTTTTTCCTGTGCCAGTCGAGCAGGTCGTCAAGTATCGTGTTATACCTTTTACGAATAACCAGGTTTGAAATAAAGGATACAACAAATATTACAATGGAGGTAATAATTATGTACATGCCAAAACCCTGTACCTGCTGATAAATACTTTTTAAGGTTTCATACACTTCCAACCACACCTTTCGGATTGAAATTTCATAACATGTATTTTGCAGGGATGCTGAATACTATGTGTTTTAACAAAATAAGTATAACATATTTTTCTATCAGGCACGTTACAAAAGCATTAAAATATGCCGCGGAAACCAAATCTTTTATTTTCAATTTTCGACGAAAACTAACGGAAAAATGTTCCTTGCACAGAAGTATCGTGCCGAAATATGTTAAAATATCAATAAATCAGACTGTGGGGAGATATAATGATTGAGTCTGTGATTTTCGATCTTGGACGGGTACTTTTATCATTCGAACCCGAGGAATACCTGGCTGAGCTGTACGGTAAGGGTGATAAAAGCAGGATACTTTATAAAGCGGTATTCGGCAGCAAGACGTGGATTGAGCTTGATCGGGGAACTGTAAGTTATGATGAGGCAAAGAGAATAATGGCCGGTGAATTCAGTCAATATGCCGAAGATATCAATTACCTTATGGATAACTGGATGGAAATAATGACACCGATTGAAGATAATGTACGGCTGCTGGAGGAATTAAAAAAAAGGGGTCTTAAGACATTTATCCTTTCAAATTTTCACCGGGAGGCATACGACAGGGTTTACAGCAAATACGAATTTTTCAGATTGTTCGACGGTATTTTTATTTCCTCGCAATATGGTCTCCTGAAGCCGGAGCGGGAAATATATGTCAGGATGCTTCAGATATTTTCGCTTGATCCTGCGGAATGTATTTTTATTGACGATACTCCGGCAAACATTGCCGCTGCAAAAGAAATTGGCATAAACGGAATTGTTTTCACGGATCCGGCATCGTTGAGATATGAACTGAATAAGCTTAAAGTATTATAAAATTTTACATGTTTGTAAACTGCCAAGGATTTGTTAAAATATATTAAAGAAGTTACTGATAAAAATTTCACAAATAAGATGAACTTTTTTGAAGCTCCGCGGGAAGTGAGCTATTTTGGAAAAGGAGCATGTTTATGAACCAGGCAGGTGTTCTAATACAGGTCATATGTGCCGTTCTGGCTGCAATGATTCTGTCGTACCTGTTTGCCAACGGAAGAAGATCCAAGGCGACTTACAGCTACATGATATGCATAGGTTTGCTTCTTTTTTGGAACATTGCGGAGATAATGCTAATCTTATCGGAGAACAGCAAACAGGAGATACTGGCACTGAAAATCAAGTTTCTGCCCGTAGTATATATTGGAGTAAGCTGGCTGAATTTCTGCCTTACGATGACAAATCACAGGATTATAAACAACAGGCTGTATAAATGTGCAATAATTGTTTTTCCCGCCGTCTGTTATGCATTTCTGCTGACAAATGAACTGCATCACCTGTTTTACAAAGGAATCATATTTAAAACGAAACTGTTCAGGGGGCCGGTTTTCTGGTTACATACTGCAGAATCGTATTTCTGCATTATTACCGGAACATTAATTATAGTAAACCGATTGGGGAAAACTGAAAAAAGACTGGACAGAAAAATACTTTTCCTCATGGCGCTTATAATTCCACTCGCTGCCAATATTCTTATGCTTACCAATGTGATACCCACCAGGGGAATTGATATAACTGCACAGGTTTTGCTGGTGTCCGTGGTTTTGTTCGGAATTATTATATACCAGAAAAAATTCCTCAATCTTATTCCCGTTGCTGCGAGATATTTTATCGAGAACATGTCGGACGGAATAGTCATAATTGACAATGAAAATACTGTAGTCGGTATGAACGATGCGATAAATGAACTATTACCGGGACTCGACCTGAAAATATATGATCCTGCCATAAGACTGTCGGAATACATAAAAAACAAAGGGAACGGTGAAATGCGGAACATAATAGCAGACGCAATATCATCGGGAAGAAAGATCACTCCCGTGAAAGGTAATCTTGAAATAGACGGTGTGTATGTTTTTATGGAAATAGGCGAACTTATGGGGTTTAAACAGTCATACAACGGAAAGGTTGTAATCTTCGAGGACCGTACGGAAGAACACAATCTTCTGAATGAAATCAGAAGCAAGAACATACAGCTGACAAATGTCAATGAAAGACTTCTACAGGCAAATAAAATGCTTACCGAAGCCAATCGCAGGCTGGAACAGTATTCAAAAACCGCCGAGGAACTTGCCGTAACACGTGAGCGAAACCGGATGGGGCGTGAAGTTCATGATACAGTGGGACATACTCTTACACTGCTGATCGCACTGGCTGAAAACATTAAATCAAAACTCAGGAATGATCAGCAGGAACTGGCGGAAATGATTGATAAAAGCATAGAAATTTCAAGGCAGGCGCTGAATGATATAAGGAGCTATCTTAAGGGAATGCAGGCGGACTCGTTAAAAAATGTAAACCTCGCTGAGCTGCTTAAAGAACTGACAAGCGATCATATTGCATCGGGTGTAAAAATTGAAGTTTCAATAGCTGATAACATTCCGGAACTGGATATTTCCCGCTCAATGGCAATATACCGGATTTGCCAGGAATCGGTTACCAACGCTATCCGGCATGGACAGGCAAAGACTGTAAATATCATAATCAAAAGCTATTTGAACGGTATCAGGCTATACATCATAGATGACGGCAAGGGCTGCAGCGAAATAGTCAAGGGCTATGGTCTTACCGGAATGGAAGAAAGGGTCGCCAAGTTAGGCGGGACAATCACTTTTGGTTCAGACGGAGAAAAAGGTTTCAATGTGATTGCATATTTGCCTGTTTGATTTTTTCAGGGGGTGTCTGAAACGGAAAATAAAATAAAGATTATAATTGCAGATGACAGTTTTGTTTTCAGGGAATCCATAAAGGAACTTCTGTCCCGGGACCCGGAGCTTTTAATTGCAGCTCTTGCATCAAACGGCAAAGAGGCGTTTGAACTGTGCTGCGAACATAAGCCGGATGTAATTATAATGGATGTGCGGATGCCGATTTGCAACGGGATTGAAGGCACAAGGCTTATCAAGTCCCATATGCCGGATGTAAAGGTGATTATCCTTACAACTTTTGAAGACAGGGATTATATTACAGAAGCAATCAAATACGGTGCCGAAGGATATGTTCTTAAAGATTCGGGGTATGACCATATAAGAATGATAATAAAAAGCGTTTACAGGGGATATCCTGTCTTTCATAAAAAGGCGCTGGATTCGGTGGCCCAGTCAATATCAGAAAACAAACCGGAAAAGGTTGAGATAAGTTTGTCCGAGACCGAACAGAAAATACTCAGGCTTGTGGTGCAAGGCAGGAGCAACAAGCAAATAGCATTCATCCTCGGATTAAGTGAAGGAAGAATAAAAAATATACTGACCGAGCTTTTCGAGAAGACCAATACTGCCGATCGTACCCAGCTTGCCGTGTTCGCAGTAAGAAATGATCTTGTGGATTAAAAACAAAAAAAAAGGAGGTTAAACTGTAGGGGGGCAAGGGAAAATACAGTTCAACCTGTCAGCAAAAAAGATGAACATATATAATATATATTATTTCCCTCAAATAATAAAGTACCCAATTGTCACTTTAATGTCAACTATTATATCAAAAAAAGTTTACAAAATTCTATAAAACCCCGTAACGGTTCATCAAAGCACGATGATGCAGGCTTTGGTTTTTATATTCAATGATCGACGGTATTATTTCGGATTTTTTGAGATACCTGTTTCTTATGGTTACATGGTTTTCAAAATTGTTTTGCTTTACAAGCTTCATTATGGTCTTGTGATCGATGCGGTGCTGATCCATAAGTTCCTGTATTGTGATGTAATCTTCTATCGGCCTTGGTATTAGCGGATCTCCACCGAAATATTTCTTGCAGAGATTGGATATTGTAGTGGGATTGCTTCCCAGTTTTTCGGCAATTTCAATATATGTCAGTCCTTTTTTCCTGAGATTCCACAGTTGTTCTGGTTCTATTTCCTTTTGCTCGGCCCTGAAGCTTTTATAAATATAACCGAATTTTTCTACAAGTTCGTTAACCTTCATATTTCTTTTTTTCGCGCAGCGTTTCAGGTAGGAGTACACCCCGCTGTTGGAATGCAGGTTGTATATATATTTTCCGACCGCTGCTTCTGCGAGACGTTTTCTTATAGTTTCATCCTCTTTTTTCAGCCGGGCTGACTGGATACGCCCCGTAAGTTTTCTCTGGTTTTCACTGTTGCCTATGGTCCTGTAAAAATAATATTCCTTTGCTTTTAAGGGTTTTCCGTCAAAAACATTCATCAGCATGCTGATGAGTCCCAGTTTCCTGAAACCGCTGTTATTCAAAAGCAATATGTCATCATCAGAAAGCTGGTTTTCCGAAAAAACTTTTTCCATGGTGCGGCAGGCATTTTCAAATGCTTCCCTGGACGAGTCGGTTCTCCATTTGGTTTTGTATTTGAAATCCGCAGGATGAAACCGTCCCGGATAGACAAAATCAAAAAGCTTGTAAATTGACCAGTTAAACCGTGACAAAACGTTGTAAATTCCGTACTTCAGAAGTCTCTTTTTCCAGTCGTATTCGGGAATAAGCTCGACTCTGCGAATACCCTCTTTCAGGACCATATACTGAACGGCTTCTATTACATAATTGTCATTGTTCCAGATGCCGTGCTTGCTCCACATCCATTCGGTCAGTTTTCTTTTCCTGAATTCATCGGGATAAGCATTTTTAAGAACAGCGACCACATCATTGCCAAAAACGATCTGGAGCATTCCCGAAAGCCGGTTTTTCACGAAAATTTCCTTAAGCTGTTTAAGGCTGTATTCCGGGAGTTTTTCAACGATTATGCCTTCAATGTGTTCGAGGCAGTACCTCGTTATTACCTGACAATTAAGCTTTATGCCTGCTTTATTTTTCTCATTCTGCCAGAAATTTTTTCTGAAAAACTGACCCGTTTCCAAGACGTCCCTGTATTCAGCCAGCGCCATTAACTGTTCTCGTTCCATGTCGAATAGGTTCAGCATAATTATCCCTCGGATATTAATGATTATATTTCAGATTTGGAAATATACCGTGACTTGAAAACATTTTGCAAGTATAATAATAGTATTATATAATAATCGTAAGAAAATACGCAAGGTTCATGTCTTCCCTGAAATGTTTTAATACCGATATGTTCTTTCGTACTGTAATAAACCCGCAGGGAGGAGCTTATGGCGGCAGTGTTTTTCTATGTACCGGCTGTAAAAGCCAGCGATGTTGTTGAATGTGGCCTGAAACTGTCCGAATGGAAGGACAGGGAACAACAAACCCCATGGAGTGACGGGCCACAGCCGTGCTTATGTGCGTTGCTGCACCCTGATGATGATAAAAGGAGCAGAGATCCCGATTATTTATGCATTAAGATAGATATCCCCGCTGAAGAATGTATAGTGGCAGACGGCGATTTATACAGGATGAGCCAGAAATACCCCGAAATTAAAACACAGTACATAGATTCCATGATTACGCTTGACAGGTACATGTTCGGGTCTTTCCGGAAGCCCGAATGTCTTATATTCACGACCATTCTGGGAGAGCAAATAAGCGTTTACGGGAAAGGGCTGGATGAACCGCTTTTGTATGAGAATTCTGAAACACTGTACATGAATAACCTGATTGAACGGTATAATGACAGATACAGCGAAATAAACGGGGTATTGCTTTATTGCTTGTTGTTTGCCCAATCGCAGAACGGGCTGCTGGATGTTTTGGTCAGCGATGACGGAAGGCTGGCATATTTTTACGATAAAAAAAGCGGCCGGTATGTGACCGTTCCGGTACCCGATTTGAACAGGTACAGGCTTGATTTGATTTGAATTTTACAAGGTGAAGGGCGGAGAATAAAAATTGAATACAAAAGACAGGATTCTTAAATTGCTTACAGACCGGAAAGGAAGCTATGTATCCGGAGAACAGATCAGCACGGAACTGGGAATATCCCGTACCGCTGTCTGGAAACATATACTGAAACTGAAAGAGGAAGGTCACGTTATACAGTCCATAAACAGGCTTGGATATCAGCTTATAAACAGCGGGGATGTATATGACCGGAGTTCTGTAATAAGCAGGCTTAATACAAAAATCCTCGGAAGAAACCTTTATTTCTTTGATACCATAGATTCAACCAACAATGAATTAAAAAGGATGGCGGCCAACGGTGCATGTGAAGGAACTGTAATCCTGGCACTAAGCCAGACCGAAGGAAGGGGCCGCAGAGGAAGGCAGTGGCAGTCGGAGCCGGGAACGGGAATCTATATGTCGGTTTTACTAAGACCGGAACTTTCACCGACTGCAGTGCAGTCGGTAACTTTACTGGCATCCAGCGCGGTATGCAAGGTTCTGGAAAAATATGTACCCGACGGGTTGGGAATAAAATGGCCGAATGATATTCTTATAAACAACAAAAAGGTTTGCGGAATTCTAACCGAAATGACATCAGAGCCTGACAAGGTTCAGGCTATTATCCTTGGAATCGGCCTTAATGTGTGGAACAGGGAGGAGGATTTCCGGGACGGCCTTGCTGAAACAGCCACCTCTCTGTGCCTTAACACCCGAAAGGAAATATCGCGCAGTATGCTGGTAGCGGAAATCCTTCAGGAACTGGAGGATTTGTACCTGAATTTTATTGAAAAGGGCAGCAGTGCGAAATTTATGGACATATGGAGATACTTTTCGGTTACTATTGGCCGTGATATTATAATATTCCAGGGGGAAAATATATGGCAGGCAAAGGCTCTTGATGTTCTGGATGACGGCAGGCTGCTTGTTGAAACTCCGGACGGAAAACGGCAGACCATACTTTCAGGAGAGATATCAATACGCAACATATAACAGGAATCTATGATTTTTCCGCTATAACTTCCCGAAAAATAAAATCAGAAGGAGTGAATATGTTGTCAAACAACAAACGAAATACGAATCAGGGCAAAAACAATAACTTGCCCAAGCAGGTGAATAACCAGAAAAGAAAGCCACGGGATGAAAATACCCGGGCAGGATTAAACAAGAAGAACAGCAGGAATGAATTCCAGAAAAGATCCCCGCAGCGTTTCAGCTCCGAGTCGGTTGTGTCGAGAATATCCAATCCAAAGCGGGAAGAAACGATTGAAGATATCAGGATGGATATAGAAAAGCTTGAAAAGGAGATCCAGTTTGAAATAAAGCAAATCCGCAGCACAAAACTGGGTCTGTAAATGTGTTTATTTCAGCACAGATAAAAATCAACGGTTTGCCTTTTATACAGAGGGAGAGGATAGTGTTGCTGCTTGCCATTGATGTGGGCAATACCAATACAACCCTTGGACTTTTTTACGGACATAATCTGAAGTATCACTGGGTTTTTTCAACCGAGCCTAATAAGACTGCGGACGAAATAGGGATACAGTTTCTTTCGTTGTTTCAGTATATAAACGAAGACATTGGATCGGTCAGAGATGTAATTATATGTTCAGTTGTTCCTACGGTAATGAATTCGCTTACGGCTGCAGTGAAAAAGTATCTGCAGAAAAACCCTGTTATTGTAGGACCGGGAATTAAAACAGGGATAAACATACGGTACGAGAACCCAAGAGAAGTGGGATCCGATAAGATAGTAAATGCAGTGGGGGCCGTGAAACTGTACGGAGCGCCGGTAATAATAGTTGATTTCGGAACGGCTACAACATTCTGTGCAGTGAGCGGCAGCAGGGATTACCTGGGCGGAGTAATATGTCCGGGGATCATGATTTCAGCAGAGGCTTTGTTTGAAAAAGCATCAAAATTGCCCCGTGTTGAAATTACCAATCCCAGCAGTATTATCGGCAGAAATACCGTGGCAAGTATTCAGTCGGGACTGTTTTATGGGTATGTCGGACAGGTTGAATATATTGTGGGCAAGATCAAGGAGGAAATGAAAGAGAGCAATATAAAAGTCGTGGCAACGGGCAGTCTTTCGAAACTTATTGCGGCACAATGCCGTTGTGTGGATGAAATCAATACGCTGCTTACGCTTGAGGGTCTGAAGGAAGTATATTATTTGAACATTAAGGATAAAATTGTATAGTATTGAATGCACATTAATTTTTTGTAACGGCTCAGAGGACAGTGTATTTGTTTTTACGGAAACATGGAAAGACGTAAGGAGAAAATAATTAAAGCAAACTAAAGCAATAGGAAGATATCCTGCATAAATTGCCCGCAAAAGCGGTATTTGGGAAAAATCGTCCGGATTATCGTATTTGCTGAAAAGAAAAAATCTATATAATATTGTATTAGCACTCATTTCCATTGAGTGCTAATAATTATTTGGCCCATTATTCATGTTTATGAACAAAAGCAAGAATTAATCCGGGTTTCCGGAAACAAAAACAAGGAGGGTATGTTGATGAATATTAAACCATTAGCTGACAGAGTGGTAGTTCAGATGATTGAAGCAGAAGAAACCACCAAAAGCGGAATAGTTCTTCCTGGTTCTGCCAAGGAAAAACCGCAGATTGCCGAAGTAAAAGCTGTTGGACCTGGTACCGATGAAGTAAAAATGTATGTGAAGGTCGGAGACAAGGTTCTCATCAGCAAGTATGCCGGAACCGAAGTTAAGATCGATGATGTCGAATATACGATATTAAAGCAGAGCGATATTCTTGCTATAGTTGAATGAGGAGGGAATTTTTAGATGGCAAAACAGATTATCTTTGGCGAAGAGGCCAGAAAAGCGCTTGAAGCAGGTGCAAACAAGCTTGCGGATACTGTTAAGGTGACGCTTGGGCCAAAGGGAAGAAACGTTGTTCTTGAAAAGAAATTCGGCGCTCCGCTGATTACCAACGATGGCGTTACCATTGCAAAGGAAATAGAGCTCGAAGATCCGTATGAAAATATGGGAGCTCAACTCGTTAAAGAAGTGGCCACAAAGACAAATGACGTTGCAGGAGACGGTACAACAACCGCAACTCTTTTAGCCCAGGCTATAGTCCGTGAAGGTCTTAAAAACGTTGCAGCAGGCGCAAATCCCATGATTCTGAAGAAGGGTATCAGCAAGGCTGTTGACGCTGCAGTTAAAGGCATCGCAGAAATAAGCCAGAAGGTAAGCGGAAAGAAAGATATCGCAAGGGTTGCATCCATTTCCGCCAATGATGAGGAAATCGGGGCATTGATTGCCGATGCAATGGAAAAGGTTACAAATGACGGTGTTATTACCGTTGAAGAGTCCAAGACTGTGAAGACCGAACTGGAAGTTGTGGAAGGAATGCAGTTCGATCGCGGATATATTTCTTCATATATGGTTACCGATACCGACAAGATGGAAGCGGTACTCGAGGATCCCTATATCCTGATCACTGACAAGAAGCTTTCCAATATCCAGGATCTCCTTCCCATTCTTGAACAGGTAGTACAGCAGGGCAGAAAACTGCTGATAATTGCTGAGGACGTTGAAGGTGAAGCTCTTGCAACTCTCGTTCTCAATAAACTGAGAGGAACATTCATCTGTGCCGCTGTAAAGGCTCCCGGCTTTGGTGACAGAAGAAAGGAAATGCTGCGTGACATAGCAATCCTGACCGGCGGACAGGTAATAACCGAAGAACTTGGTCTTGACCTGAAGGAAGCAACGCTGGATCAGCTTGGTCGTGCCGGTAAGGTAGTTGTTCAGAAGGAAAATACCATTATTGTTGACGGAGCCGGAGATCCGAAGGCAATCAAGGAAAGAATTGCTTCAATCAAGGCTCAGATTGAAGAAACCACATCGGATTTTGACCGTGAAAAACTTCAGGAAAGACTTGCCAAACTCTCGGGCGGAGTAGCTGTAATTCGTGTTGGTGCGGCTACAGAAGTTGAAATGAAGGAAAAGAAATTGAGAATTGAAGACGCTCTTGCAGCTACCCGTGCTGCTGTTGAGGAAGGTATTGTACCCGGTGGCGGTACTGCATATATTAATGTCATTCCTAAGGTTAAGGAACTGGTTGACAGCCTTGAAGGCGATGAAAAGACAGGTGCAATGATTATACTGAAAGCCCTCGAAGAACCTGTACGCCAGATTGCAGCCAATGCCGGCCTTGAAGGCTCTGTAATCGTCGACAAGATTAAGAACTGCGAAAAGGGTGTAGGCTTTGACGCACTGACAGAAAAGTATGTCAATATGATCGAAGCCGGTATCGTTGACCCTGCAAAGGTAACCCGTACCGCGCTTCAGAATGCTGCATCGGTATCTTCAATGATACTGACTACTGAGAGCCTGGTTGCTGATATTCCTGAAAAGGAACAGCCAATGCCGGGCGGCGGAATGCAGGGAATGATGTAATCTGAAGTTAAGCTGACTGTAGATTCAAACATCCGAACCGTTTAAAAACGGTTCGGATGTTTTTATATCGCCCGAATCACCCGCTTTTGAACAAGGAATTTTGGTGCGGGTCCTGGTTCGGGCATTTCGTTTCCTCGGGCAACAGAGCACTTACGTTGACGCACGCCCCGAACATATAATGAATCCTGCGCTGAGGTCTCCATATTCCGGGTCGCTCAAAACCACGCTCTCAACTTATTACTGTGAAGCAGGGCTTCGCAGCATGTTGCCGTTGTCACCGAAAATGCCCGAATCACCCGCTTCTTTAAAATAGGATAATTTGTGCGGGTCCTGCTTCGGGCGTTTTGCCTCCTTGAGCGGCAAAGCACTTACGTTGACCTACGCTCCGCACAAGTAATGAACCCAGCGTTGCGGTCTCCATATTCCGGGCCGCTCAGTTCCCCGCTCAAACCTTATTGCTGTGCAGCATGGCTTCGGAGCATGCCGCTCTGCGTCGCCAAAATCACCCGAACCACCCGCTGTTAAAAACAAGGTATTTTGCTGCGGGTCCTGCTTCGGGCGTTTGGTTAAAGTTCTGTGAAGCAGCCTGAATAGCTTAATCCGGATGAAAGGAGAAGCGGATTTGCTGTACAAAAGCGCCTTATGCTATAATTAATTTAATTGATTCCGGTTGCACAAGGGGGTGCACAGATTGGCCACTGAATTGTTTCCGAAAACATGGCAGGAATTCATGAACAGCTCGGGTTATATGCCCGTGGTTATTAATTCCATTGAACGTCACTACAGCGGAAGCTGGTCGCAGACCCCCAGCCGGCATGAATACTATGAAATGGTATATGCCAAAAAGGGTATATCTGTTTTTGAGATAGAAGGAATGAAAGTCACCGTAGGCCCGAACGATATAATCATCATAAAGCCTCATAAAGTGCATTCCTTAAAGATACAGGAAGGCGGAACGTGTGAATTTATTGTTCTTTATTTTTCTTTTGCCAGAAGAGACAGCGAAAGTGAAAAATCATATCCTTCCGAAATACCCATTGAAGATTTCATAAATTTTTTTACGGGGCATCATACCGGCCCCTTTTTGAAACTTAAGGTAAATCACAAGAATGATATAATAACGCTGCTGAACAGGATTGTGGCGGAGAAATCAGGGGAGCAGTTCGGAAGCGATTTTTTGATACACCTTTTGATACTTGAACTTTTTGTTATGATTTCAAGGGTTCTGAAGCTGGAATGGGAACGCAGCATAGCCGAGGACAGCCCGCAGCAGAAAGAGCTCGTCGAACTGGCAATACAGTTTATCCGGGATCATTATGAAAGGGATATTAACCTGAATGATATATGCGGATATGTTTTCCTGAGCCCGAGTTATTTTACACGGATTTTCAAAAAGGAAACGGGATACTCCCCGATAAGTTACCTGATTAATACACGTATAGAACGAGCCAAGGAATTACTGGTGGAAACCGAGGAAAAAGTAAACGAAATTGCTCTGAGTGTCGGGTTTTCATCCCAGCAGCGTTTTAATGAAGCCTTTAAAAAGATTACCGGAATGACGCCGCTGGAATACAGGAAAAAAATACGTATACAGGATCATAAAGCTTAAGCTGCAGAAAGGAAAGAAAGGGTGCTGACCAGCAGAAAATGGCGGATATTGCTTGTTATAATGTTCATAAAAATTACGGTGCAAACCACATTCTGAAAGGAATTACGTTTGAAATATACGAAGGTGAAAGGGTCGGGCTGTTGGGCAAAAACGGCGCCGGAAAAACAACCCTGTTCAAAATCCTGAAAGGAGACGAACCTTTTGAGGAAGGCCAGGTGTTTATATCCAAAGGCAAACAGGTGGAGGTTCTGGACCAAATACCTGAATTCCCGAAGGATTATACGGTAAAGGATGTTCTTGTTACAGGATTTGATTATCTTTTGTCCTTGCAGGCACAAATGAAGGAACTGGAATCCAGGATGAGCCTCCGCCAGGATCCTGCGCTTTTGAAACAGTACGGTGAACTTTCCACGTTATTTGAAGCCAAGGGCGGTTACATGATGGAAACCGATCTGGCAAAGGTATGTGAGGGCTTGTTAATTGACCGGCGTATGCAGGATGAACTTTTTTACAGGTTAAGCGGCGGTGAGCAGACAAGAGTGAATCTTGCCAGGATTATACTGAAAAAACCCGATATTCTTCTGCTTGACGAGCCTACCAATCATCTTGATATAAGAGCATGCGAATGGCTGGAAGAATATCTTGGTTCTTTTAAGGGTACCGTTGTGGTTATATCCCATGACAGGTATTTTCTTGACAAAATTGTCACGCGAATAATTGAAATAGAGAACGGAAAGGCGGTTCTTTACAGCGGAAACTATACGAAATATGCCCGGGAAAAAGAAGAACGCCTGATAAGGCAGCAGGAAATGTATGAACAGGAGCAAAAGAAAATAAAACAGCTGGAAGAAGCGGCTAAAAGGCTGCATGACTGGGGTGATCACACCCGGGCATTTGCAATGGAAAAAAGAATTGAACGGATTAGGAAAACCGAAAAGCCACAGGCTGAAAGAGAACTTAAAGCTGAATTCAGGGAAATGAATTTCGGTAGTAAGGATTTTATAAAGATCCGGAATGTCAGTAAATATTTCGGTGACCACCAGGTACTGAAGGATATTTCCCTGCTGGTAAGAAAAGGGGACAGGATTGGTCTTCTGGGTCCGAACGGCTGCGGCAAAACTACGCTTTTAAACATTATTACCGGGAATTTAAAGCCCGATTCAGGAGAAGTTATCCTGGGTAACAGTGTAAGATTCGCATTCCTGCCCCAGATAGTCAGGTTTGACAGACCGGAATTGTCGATACTGGATACGGTCCGCTATGAAATGGAATGGAGCGAGGACATGGCGAGAAACCGGCTGGCTGCATTCAACTTTACCGGGGAGGATGTATTCAAATCAGTTTCTTCGTTGTCCGGCGGAGAAAAAAGCAGGCTTAAACTTTTTCTGTTAATGCAGCAGGAAATAAACCTGTTAATCCTGGACGAGCCTACAAACCATCTGGATATCCAGTCGAGGGAATGGATTGAACGGACTTTGGAGTCGTTCGGCGGGACACTTTTGTTTGTTTCTCATGACCGTTATTTCATATCAAAATTTGCAACAAGGATATGGGATCTGAATAACGGCGTGATAACTGACTATGTCGGAACATATGAAGATTACCGTCGGTGGAAAAAGGACGAAAACAACTGTCAGAGGACAGTTGAAAAGGAGAGAAAGAAACCTGAAAGAAATGCCAGGGAAAAGGTAAACCTGAAGGAAATTGAAAAAAAGCTTAAAGCCATCGAACGGGAAATAGCGGCGTATGAACAGGAACTTGGCGAGATAGACAGGCAAATGGAGGAAGCGGCCAGTGATTATCAAAGACTGCAGGAGCTGCTGGAGGAAAAGGAAAAACTGAAGACCAGGATTGATGCCTTGTATGAAAACTGGGAAGAGCTTTCGGAATTAGTGTATAGATAAAAATATTGCTGTATGTTTCAAAGCTTCAAGATTAATTACCTGTTATAAAAATTAATACCTTTTTGCGGGGTATGAAAATATTGTATTCAAAAGAATGATTGCTTAGAGAACATGTATTAGTAACATTAAACAACTCTTTTTTTGGAAGAATTAAATATAAGCCATACAAATTCCTCCGCTTTTTAGAATGTTTTCTGCATTCTATTATTAGCGGAGGAATTTGTTAATGGCTCTCTTTTCTCTTAAAACCTATTGTATAGGATAAAATCCCAGGTAAACTTCAGCATAAAAGGTAATATATGCTATTCTCAATATCCGCCTTTATACTTCCATTTCTACTGCAATCATATCCCATACATCTAATTTACGAAGTGTACACATAAGCATATTGTCCTGGACTGAGTATTTAATCTCTTCATCGGCTATACAGGAGCGTATTGATTTTACGCGGGCGTTCTTTGGAAGTTTCACTGAAAAATTTAAATCATAATAAAGGATATTATTAACTAATGGGCGTTGACCAATACCATTAACAAAATGAATTAACAAATAATTATTCTTCTTATAAATATTTACCTGAATTCCCTTAACTCTGTCCACACTGAATATAGTGTCTTCACCCGTAAGCATTTCAATACAGTTTTTCAGCAGCTGATAATGCTCATTCAGCATATACTCCCTTATAAGCATACTCAGCTGAAATGTCAGCAATAGTACTTTACCCTTGCCGTACTCATTAAGACTTATCATTGGGATATCAGTATAGGGAGTTGGAATAGAAGCTCTTTCGGGTGGTGCACCCACTCCATCAAGTGGTGCAAACGGAGGTACTAATGTAGCGAGTACCTTGACGTTTTCACTGGGATGGCAATAAGCCACCGTTCCTCTGTGCGGCAATAATGGGGTATTTTCAAACCCGCTCTGCAGTTTAGTGTCTTTCCCTTCAAGCCTTAAATAAGATGCTGCCAAATACTCGCTTGTTGTGATATCTTGTTCAATACCGACAATGTCAATCATTGCAAGAAGATTTTCCCTTGATGTTCCTTCAAGTATTACATTACCGCCTTGATATACATATTCCTTAATTATTTCAGCTATTTTATCATTAACGGTAAAGCTCTCAGGAATAATTACAATCTTATATTTTTTAATCTTATCAAGGGTTATTTGATAATCGGCTATTACATTAAAAGGAGTTTGAGTGTTGATCAGCCCTTCAACCCATCCTTCGGCAGCCGGCTTTGCATCCCATATGAGTAGGGTCTGAGCCATGTCTTCAGCGTCTTCCATGTAAGCTTCAGCTTTTTTTATCATATTATTTATTTCTTTAATAGTACTTATTATTCGTTTATCGCTTATTGTATCATTAAATCCGGTGACAGAATGCCATAAGTTACCGCCGTTTGCAGGTATTTGGCTTAGCCAGAATCTATACTCTGCCGGAGGAAGCCCTGTATGGCGCCAATCCATTCCGGGGCAGGAATGGATTATCCCGAATGGCTTAGCACAATTATCCAGTGTTGTTCCTACTTTTATACTTATAGCCGGTTTCCAAAACTGCGGAATTTTATCCCACCCAAGAGAAAGAACATCCTGAGGTTCCGTACAAAGTATATCTGCTGTTTCTGTTCTGTCATTTAAGTTGTCATAATATGGATTATAATATAAAACTACAGGTATTTCCGGTCTTTTGCTTTTAACGGCTTTATAGATCTTTTCCATGTTATCTTTTAAACATCTCGAAGGCCAGTCTTTTTCAAAATCTTTCGGGTCATCAGGCAAAGTCTTTCCATATGTATTAAAGTATTTCATTTTGCATGTATCACAATAACATAACTCATAGTGAGGGGCATTGAAAAAAATGCCGTCTATATCGTAATTATCAAGTACTTCATTTATGACAGGAATAGCAAATTCTTCATTCCGGTAACCTGCATTAATACAGGTTGACAGTAATAAAGTCCACTCTCCCATTCGATCCTTCCCGTAGATTTTAGGTATTTTATTTTTATCCCTGACAAACCACTGCGGCTTCTCCTGGAATACATAGTCATCAGTTTTGCTGAAGTCAAATCTGGCGACAATTTTTAATCCTCTTTTATGGCATTCATTTATTATTTCTTTCAAAAGATCATAATCTTTCGGAAGGTACTCATTAATATGGTGGTATTTTACCTTACTCTGATACCATGCATAAATTCCACCAACATTAATTATTAAGGTATTTCCTCCCATTTCTACAATATCATCTGCAATTTTCCCGGGATTCATTTTTGGCGTATCTTTAACCTGAAGATTTGTTTGAATGACCCTTAATGGTTTCTGCCACCACAGTTTTTTCATAGTTAATTTGCCCCCTCTTATTCAAATAATAGATTTATTAAATTAAAATCTCATAATTAACACTTTTTTAAGTTAGGTATGATCTTATTCTGGGACTACAAAGTTACTCTGTAGATTTTACACATAATCATAAAATAAAATTTTATTATTTCTTGTTAACAATGTATTTTTTAATCTTATTATAAATTATAATTTATAATTTATAAATCGTTTCGGGAATTTTATATATGAATTTATCCAAGACTAAAAAAGTTCATAACATTTGTGCTTTTTTGTTTTTTGCAAGTGAGATCTCCCCACTTTTGCAAAATTTTTTCCCCAGGCACCGGTGGGGAATTTTTATGTAAACCCAGTGACTTTCCCGTAAGTTTTTTATGTGTTTAGTACAGCTTCGC
>Ga0134105_1000616_pt1 | contig 34424 bp, 28 predicted proteins | sample 16_3_2metaG_FD_94457 | JGI IMG/M metagenome (GOLD analysis project Ga0134105, IMG submission 94457) | Switchgrass degrading microbial communities from high solid loading bioreactors in New Hampshire, USA - 16_60_3.3_214_A3 metaG | ecosystem: Engineered > Bioreactor > Semi-continuous > Anaerobic... | reverse complement strand
CTCAAAAGTACTCAATAGAAAATATCAAAATTTGACAAAAAAATGAATAAAAAAAGTCCTTATAAAAGGACAATTTGAATATTAAATATTATAATGACCTTATAAAAGTGTCAAACTTCCGAGTTGATTTTTTCACATGTTGTGCTATAATATTAAATAAGGTTAGGCTATGTCAGATATAATTTCCACTAGTTAACATTTTTCAACAATTTTCAATTATATAGTGAAAAAATACGCAAAGTAAGGTATTATATATTTAATAATATTTTTCTATTTATTTAGGGGTAAAGCGCATAATTTAAGTGCTTAATGGGTTAGTCATTTTACTTTATTTTAGGGTGTTTTGTTTAATATATTTGTCGAGGTGTTTAAGTATTATTCAGGGAGAGGTAATTATGAAGTGGTTAAATCCTCGATTACTTTTGTTGTTTGTCGTGGATATATTGATTATATTAAGTGCATATTATATCGCTATGTTACTAATCACAAACTTTCATGTGCATGATGAAAGCATCATACGCATATTAGAAAACCTATATTGGATTATCCCAATATATGTTTTTTCGTTTGTGATTTTTAGTTTATATAAGAGTTTATGGCGCTATGCATCGGAAGAAGAAGCGCTTAACGTTTTTTTATCAGTGTTTATATCTTTTGGGTTAATATCTTTAGTTAATGCATTATTCCATGTAAAGCTGCCAACGAATGTCATTATTATCGCTAATATTATAATCTTTTTGGGGTTAATTGGATTTAGATTTAGTTTTAGAACTTTAAGAGTAGTACATCATTATTGGCAACATAATCAAACCGTAAGAACTTTAATTATCGGTGCTGGTAATGCAGGCACGATGTTAGTAAAAGAGATTAAGTCAAATCCTAAGATGAAGAATAAGGTAGTATGTTTCGTTGATGATGATGTAAATAAAAAAGGTAAAGTCATTCATGGCATAAAAGTAGTAGGAACTACTGATGATTTACCAGAGGTAGTTAATAAGTATCGCGTTGAAGAAATTATTCTAGCGATGCCGAGTGCTACCAAGATGCAAATCCAACGAATTTTAAAGAAATGTGATGTTGTTAATAAAAAGACAAAGATTCTTCCACCCTTCTATGAAATCATGGACCGCACCTTTGATGTGAAGAAAATCAGAGATGTGCAAATTGAAGACTTACTTGGGAGAGACGAAGTAAAGATAGATGATGCTGGTATCTATGATTTTATTAAAGGTGAAGTTGTCTTAGTTACTGGTGGTGGCGGTTCAATTGGGTCTGAGTTGTGTCGCCAAATCGTTAAATATGAGCCAGCAAAACTAATCATATTTGATATCTATGAGAACAATGCTTATGAGATTCAAAATGAACTGTTGATGCATCAGTTGAAAAATAACAAGACAACTGAACTCATAGTCTTAATTGGTTCGGTTCAAGATGAGAAGCGATTAGATGAAGTATTTAGTAAACATAAGCCAACTATCGTTTTCCATGCAGCAGCACATAAGCATGTACCTCTAATGGAAGTAAGTCCGAAAGAAGCAATTAAGAATAATATCTTTGGGACATATAATACCGCTAAGAAAGCTCATGAATATAAAGTTAAGAAGTTTGTGTTAATTTCTAGTGATAAAGCCGTAAATCCCACTAATATTATGGGGGCTACTAAGCGATTCGCAGAGATGATTATTCAAGCCTTTAATAAAGTAAGTAATACTCAATATGCAGCAGTTAGATTTGGTAATGTCTTAGGTAGTAATGGTTCAGTTATTCCCCTTTTTAAAAAGCAAATTCAAGAAGGTGGCCCTGTAACGGTAACACATAAGGATATTATTAGATATTTCATGACCATTCCTGAAGCAGTGCAACTTGTATTACAAGCAGGTGCTTTTGCGAATGGTGGGGAAATCTTTGTGTTAGACATGGGTGAACCAGTCAGAATCTTAGAGCTGGCAGAAAAACTCATTAGATTAAGTGGTTTTGAACCTTATACAGAAATCAAGATTGAGTTTACTGGATTAAGACCAGGAGAAAAACTGTATGAAGAACTCTTGGTTAAAGAAGAAGGTTTAATTGGTACGAGAAACCAAAAGATTTTTGTGAGTTATGTAAATGGTATAAGCATCGATCAAATCAATCTTGATCTTGATGAAATGAAACAATTACTTGATAATGAAGAAGTTGTAATTCAAGATGTATTTGGTAAGTATGTAAGTTCTTATACGTCAAAGTCTTGTTAGTATTTAGATTTAATTATGGAGTGTTATTTATGTACTTAGTATTTAAGAGATTTATGGATATGGTTTTATCGTTATTAGCACTTATAATACTATCACCACTACTAATTTTAATATGTTTAGCAATTAAACTAGACTCTAAAGGTCCAATTTTATTTAAACAAAAACGCGTAGGAAAGCATAAAAAACACTTCTATATACTCAAGTTCAGAACAATGCGAATTGATACTCCTAAAGATACTCCTACTCACTTATTAGAAAATCCTGAAAAATGGATTACAAGAGTAGGTAAATTCTTAAGAAAAACGTCACTTGATGAATTACCACAAATTATCAATATTCTAAAAGGTGATATGAGCATCATAGGTCCTAGGCCAGCATTATGGAACCAATTTGATTTAATAGAAGAAAGAGATAAATTTGGCGCTAATGATGTACCTGTAGGACTTACTGGATGGGCTCAAATTCATGGCAGAGATGAATTACCAATTCCTGAAAAAGCAAAACTAGACGGAGAATATGTTAGTAAGTTTGGCTTATGGATGGATATAAAATGTTTCTTCGGATCAGTAATTGCAGTATTGAAAAGTGATGGAGTTGTAGAAGGTGGTACAGGTACTTTAGAAAAAGTAAAGAATGGTAAGGAGAATACTAAAGCATGAAACGAGTCTTAATAACAGGTGCCAATAGTTATATTGGTACTAATGTAGAAAGATGGTTGTTAAGAGAACCAGATAAATATCATGTGGATACTCTAGATTTGAAAGATCCTTCTTGGAAAAACTATGACTTTTCTCCTTACGATGTAGTATTTCATGTGGCAGGAATCGCCCATGTGTCACGTAATCCGAAATTAAAAGATTTATATTACAGCGTTAATCGTGATTTGGCTATTGAAACAGCCAAAAAAGCTAAGGATGATGGTGTTAAGCAATTTATTTTTATGAGTAGTATTATCGTATATGGTGATAGTAGTAGTTCAAAACGAGTTATTACGAAAGATACAGTACCAACACCATCTAATTTTTATGGGGATAGTAAATTACAAGCTGAACAAGGTATAAGAGCATTAGAATCAGAAAGTTTTAAAGTTGTAATATTAAGACCACCAATGATTTATGGAAAAGGTTGTAAAGGTAATTATCCAAAACTAGCTAAATTAGCATTAAAGCTTCCATTTTTCCCTGATATTTATAATGAACGTAGTATGCTTTATATAGATAATCTATGTGAGTTCATCCGCTTGATGATAGATAATGAAGAACGCGGGATTTTTTTCCCGCAAAACAAAGAATATGTGAAAACTAGTGAAATGGTAAGATTAATCGCAGAAGCGCATGGAAAAAAGATTAAGTTAGTTAAACTATTTAATATACCTATCAAATTACTTGGGTTCATATTTAAGTTTGTTAATAAAGTGTTTGGTAATATGGTTTATGAATTATCAATGAGCGAATATAAAGATGATTATCAAATTATTGATTACAATACCTCTATAATGAACACTGAAAAGTAAAGAAGTGTGGAAAATGAAAAAACACATACTAGTTATCTCACAATACTTTTATCCAGAACAGTTTAGAATAAATGATATATGTCAACAATGGATTAAACGTGGTTATAAAGTAACCGTTATTACTGGGATTCCTAATTATCCTGAAGGGAAGTTTTTTAAAGGATACAATTGGTTCAAAAAAAGACGTGATAATTACAATGGAATAAATATTATTAGAATTCCTATTATACCACGTGGTAAGAATTCAATAATGTTATCTTTGAACTATATATCATTCGTTATTTCGGGTTTCTTTTGGAAGTTATTTACTAGAATTAGAGCTGATTATGTTTTTATTTTTGAAGTATCACCCATGACACAAGCATTAGTTGGTGTATGGTATGCTAAAAAAAGAAAAATACCTTGTTACTTATATGTTCAAGATTTGTGGCCAGAGAATGTACAGATTATTACTGGGATGAAGAATAAATTTTTACTTAATATGATTGGGAAAATGGTTGACTATATATATTCTAGGTGTAGTCGAATATTTACAACTTCAAATAGTTTCATCAACTCAATCAATAATCGTGGTGTACCTATCGAAAAAATTGAATATTGGCCTCAATATGCTGAAGAATATTATATTCCATTAAGTAAGACTAATGTTGAAGAGATACCTAATAATACATTCAATATTGTATTTGCTGGAAATGTTGGTTATGCCCAGGGTTTAGATATATTACCCAAAGCAGCGAGTATTATAAAGAATAAGAATCTATCAAAAGAAGTTAAATTTAACATAGTAGGAGAAGGAAGATATAAAGAAGAGTTAATCAATGAAACAATTAAGCTTGATGTAACTGATTTTTTTAATTTTATTCCCCAAAAACCATCAACAGAAATACCAAAGATATTATCGGCATGTAATGTAGCATTCTTGAGTTTGCAAGACAACCCGTTATTTCATATGACAATTCCTGCAAAACTTCAATCTTATATGGCTTGTGGTATGCCTATAATCGCAGCAGCTACAGGTGAAATAGAATCAATAATTAAAGAAGCAAATGCAGGTTTTTGTTGTCAACCAGGAGATGCTGAACGCTTAGCTGAGATAATTATGGAAATACTGTCATTGAGTGATGAAGAATTAAGGCAATATGCATTTAATTCTAGACAATATTATGAAAAACATTTTAATAAAGAAGTATTATTATCAAGAATGGATAAATATTTTAATATTTAATTCAATTATTTGGAGGATATTTATGTTTCAAAATAAAGTACTCATGATTACTGGTGGTACTGGATCGTTTGGTAATGCAGTAATGGAAAGGTTTCTAAATACTGACATAAAAGAAGTAAGAATCTTTTCTCGTGATGAGAAAAAACAAGATGATATGCGAAAGAAATATAAAAATGATAAGTTAAAATTCTATATTGGTGATGTGAGAGATTTATCGAGTATAAAGAATGCCATTCATGGTGTAGATTATATATTTCATGCTGCAGCTTTAAAACAAGTACCGTCTTGTGAGTTTTTCCCATTAGAAGCAGTTAAAACAAATGTAATTGGCACTGATAATGTATTAACTGCCGCAATTGAAGCGGGAGTTAAGAAGGTTATTTGCTTATCTACTGATAAAGCAGCATATCCCATTAACGCTATGGGAATATCTAAAGCGATGATGGAGAAAGTTTTTATTGCTAAATCTAAAACAGTTAATCCTGACAAAACATTAATATGTGGGACCAGATATGGCAATGTCATGGCATCAAGAGGGTCGGTAATTCCATTATTTGTTCAACAAATAAAGAGCGGACAACCATTAACTGTGACAAACCCAGATATGACAAGATTTTTAATGAGTCTGGATGAAGCGGTTGATTTAGTAATTTATGCTTTTCAACATGCCAAAGCTGGCGACATATTAGTTCAAAAAGCTCCAGCATCAACTATTGGCGACTTAGCTAAAGCACTATTAGAATTGTTTGAAGTTGATAATGATATAAGAATTATCGGTACACGTCATGGTGAAAAACGTTATGAAACACTTTTAACAAAAGAAGAATATCTTGTTGCGGAAGACTTAGGTAATTATTATAGAGTCCCTGCAGATACAAGAGACCTAAACTATGATAAGTATTTTGTTGAAGGTGATCAAAAATTATCAGTTGATATGGAATACAATTCTGATAATACATATCGCCTAAGTGTTGAAGAGATCAAAGAAAAACTATTATCCCTTGAATTTATTAGAAATGAGTTAACGGAGTGGAACAATGAAAAGAATTCTCGTAACCGGAGCTTTAGGGTTCATTGGGAAGAATCTCATAGTACAATTAAGAAATAAAGGTTATAATTATATTTATGAATTTGATAAGAGTACAGACCCACAATTACTAAAGGACTATTGTAGACAAGCAGATTTTGTCTTCCATTTAGCTGGAGTTAATCGTCCAAAAGAAGAAAAAGAATTCATGGAAGGAAATTACGATTTTACTTCTGTATTATTGGATACACTTAAAAAATACAATAATACATGCCCAATTGTCTTATCATCTTCAATTCAAGCAGAACTTGATAATCCTTATGGTAGAAGTAAAAAAGCAGGTGAAGATTTATTATTTAATTATGGAAAAGAAACAGGTGCTAAAGTATTAGTATATCGTTTCCCTAATGTATTTGGTAAATGGTGCAGACCAAATTACAATAGTGCAATTGCGACATTCTGTTATAACATTGCGAGGGATTTACCGATTCAAGTTAACGATCCAAATGTAGTATTAAATCTAGTTTATATTGATGATGTTGTTGATGAACTTCTAAGATCTTTAAATGGTAATGAAACTAGAGAAGGTAATTTCTGTAAGGTACCTGTAATTCATACTAGAAAACTAGGAGAAATAGTTGAGTTAATCTATTCATTTAAAGATAGTCGTAAGAATCTTTCAATCCCTGATTTATCAGATCCATTTGTAAAAAAACTTTATAGTACTTATCTAAGTTATCTACCAGAGAATCAGTTTAGTTATGAGTTAAAAATGAATGTTGATCAACGAGGTTCATTTACTGAATTTATTAAAACATTTGATCGAGGTCAAGTGTCGGTAAACATATGTAAACCAGGTATCGTTAAAGGAAATCATTATCATCAAACTAAGAATGAAAAGTTTTTAGTAGTTAATGGAAATGGTGTAATAAGGTTCCGTAAGATTGATTCTGATGAAGTTATTGAGTATTATGTAAGTGGTGACAAATTAGAGGTAGTTGATATACCTCCAGGATATACTCACAATATTGAAAACATTGGAAATACCGATATGGTTACAATAATGTGGGCGAATGAACCATTCGATCCTGATAATCCAGATACATATTATTTGGAGGTATAAGCAAATGAAAAAACTAAAAGTAATGACTGTTGTTGGGACAAGACCTGAAATAATTAGATTATCTGCAGTAATCAACAAATTAGATGCATCAGATGCTATTGAGCATGTATTCGTGCATACTGGACAGAATTATGATTACGAGTTAAATGAGATATTCTTTAAGGATTTTAATTTAAGAAAGCCAGATTATTTCTTAGATGCTGCAGTAGGTTCTCCTATTGAGACAATTGGAAATATCTTAATAAAAATTGACCCAGTATTAGAAAAAGAAAAACCAGAAGCATTTCTGGTATTAGGAGATACTAACAGTTGTTTAGCTGCGATTGCAGCTAAACGTAGACACATTCCTATTTTCCATATGGAAGCAGGGAATAGATGTTTTGATCAAAGAGTGCCAGAAGAAACAAATCGTAAGATTGTTGACCATATAGCTGATATTAATTTGACTTATAGTGATATAGCAAGAGAATATTTAATTAATGAAGGATTTCCAGCAGACAGAGTAATTAAAACTGGAAGTCCAATGTTAGAAGTATTAAACAATAAAAAAGAAGAGATTGAAAAATCTGATATCTTAGAAAGATTAGGATTAGATGAAGGAAAATATTTCGTTGTTTCTGCTCATAGAGAAGAAAATATAAATTCGGAAAAGAATTTTTATAATCTTGTAGAAAGTTTAAATACTATAGCAGAAAAATACCAATTACCTATTATTTTTAGTACTCATCCGCGAACAAAGAAAATGATTGAATCCAAAGGAATTATATTTCATCCATTAATTAGAAATCTAAAACCTTTAGGATTCATTGATTACAATAAATTACAAATCAAATCTAAAGCTGTTCTAAGTGATAGTGGAACTATAAGCGAAGAATCGTCCATTCTAAAATTCAAAGCCCTAAACATAAGAGAAGCTCATGAAAGACCAGAAGCTATGGAAGAGGCAGCAGTGATGATGGTTGGATTAAGTAAAGAACGTATTTTACAAGGCTTAGAAGTGCTAGAAACTCAAATGCATGATACTTTACGTCATGTTTATGATTACTGTATGCCTAATGTTTCAGATAAAGTATTAAGAATAATACTATCATATACGGATTATGTTAAAAGAGTAGTATGGGGTATAAATATATGAGAGTTTTACAAATAAATTCTGTGTGCGGCATAGGCAGTACTGGAAGAATAGCCACGGATATTCATAAATTGCTGATAGAACAAGGACACGAGAGTTATATAGCATATGGTCGTGGTGAAGCAGTTAATTGTGATAATGCGATAAAAATTGGTAGTGATTTAGATATATACAAACATTTCATGTTAACAAGAGTCTTAGATAGGCATGGATTTGGTTCCAAAAAAGCTACACGTGAATTTATAAAAAAAATTATTGATATAAATCCTGATATTATCCATTTGCACAATGTTCATGGTTATTATATTAACATAGAAGAATTATTTAAATATCTTAAAGAAGCAAACAAACCAGTAGTTTGGACCCTACATGATTGTTGGGCATTTACAGGTCATTGTGCTTATTTTGATTATATTGGTTGTCAAAAGTGGATAAATGGATGTAATAACTGTCCACAAAAGAAAGGCTACCCATCAAGTTACATCGTTGATAATTCAACAAACAACTATGCTATAAAAAAAGAATTATTCACAAGTATAAATGACTTGACTATTGTTACTCCTTCTGTTTGGCTTAAAAATCTTGTTCAACAGTCTTTTTTGAAAGAATATTCAATTAGAGTTATTTATAACGGAATCAACTTAGATATTTTTAAACCAACTATAAGTAATTTTAGAAACAAATACAATTTATCGGATAAGTTTATTATATTAGGTGTTGCAAATATTTGGGATGAGCGAAAAGGATTAAAATTCTTTATTGAGCTTTCAAAAGTTTTAGAGCAAGACGAGATTATTGTGTTAGTTGGTTTAACAAAGAAGCAAATTTCTAAATTACCTATTAACATTATTGGTATAAATAAAACAAACGATATTTATGAATTAGCGGAAATATATTCTAATTCTGATGTATTTGTAAATACAACATTAGACGAAGTACTCGGACTAACTAACTTAGAAGCCCTTGCATGTGGGACCCCCGTTATAACTTTTAATTCTGGAGGTTCACCAGAATGTATTGATATTAATACAGGAATTGTAGTGGATAAGGGTAACATTATTGATGTAAGAAACGCAATAACTACCATTCGTAATAGAAAGATAGATAAGGATATTCTAGTATCACGAGTAAAGGATAATTTTAACAAAAATGATAAATACTCAGAATATCTTATTTTGTATAACTCATTGATGAACAAGTAACTATCATTTTATTTAGCTATCGACAAATTCATTTGATTTCATGAAAAGAAAGAATAAAACTAATCTACTGGTTACTCTTTTAGTATCTTAGTAGAGTAAGGAGTTGAAATGATGAAAATATTGCATATATCTTCAGCATTAGATGGTGGAGGAGTAGATAGATATATATATAATTATTGTTTAAGAATCTCTGATAATTCATATGATTTTATGGTTTTTAATGAAAAAGAAGGTATTCTTGAAAAAGAGTTAGCAAATAACGGCGGTAAGATATTTCATCTTCCTCCCATGAGAAATGGCTTAATAAATTACTATAAATCGATAAAAAAAGTATTAGAGTCAAATCATTATGATATAATACATTCTCATTTAGGTTATAAGAGTGTTATCGCACTATATTGTGCCAAGAAACGTAATATAAAAGTAAGAATAGCTCATGCACATATTGCTTATGAACCAGAGTCATTATTAAAAAGAGTAATTAGGAAGATATTAACACATATGACAATGAAATATGCTACTGACTTATTTGCATGTGGAAAGTTAGCTGGCAAGTGGATGTGGGGAAAAAAGAAACTACAAAATAATGAAATATTTATACACAATAATGCAATAAATATCGAAAGATTTTCATACTCAGCAGATGCACGGCTCAGAAAAAAAATAGAATTAGGACTAAACAACAATAGTAAAATCTACGGTAATGTTGGAAGACTTTCATTTCAAAAGAATCAGGTTTTTCTTTTACATGTATTTAAAAAAATCTGTGATCTTGAGCCCAATAGTATTCTTTTGTTAGTAGGTAGAGGAGAAGATGAAAATAAGCTAATCGATTTGGCTAAAAAACTGAATATTATTGATAATGTTAAATTTTTAGGAGTTAGAAATGATGTATATGAGTTGTTAAATGTTATGGATGTGTTTATATTTCCAAGTATCTATGAAGGGTTTCCATTTACTATAATTGAAGCTCAATGTAATGGATTACCTATATTATTATCAGATACTATAACAAAAGATTGCATTATTACACAAAATGTATTCATCTTACCTATTAATAATGATGAAGAAAACTACTTAAATTGGGCTAAAACAGCAATAACTATTTCTAACTTTAAACGTAACTTAGATGGGGCAGACCAAATTAGGAAAGCTGGTTTTGATATAAACATCGAAACAGAGAAACTAAAGGAGTACTATATAAAAAGTTTTGATAGGTAGGAAGGTTATATCATGTGTAATAACCAAAACAGAAAAATTCTATTACATCTATTTCTCTATGGTTTAGTATTGAGATTATTTGTACTTTTTATAATGTTTTTACTGGATAAAAATAATATAATGTTAAGGCATTATTATGAGGATGGTATAAAATTTGAAACATTTATGGATCAATATATAGCAAATGCTAATCACTTGATAGATAAATCAAGTTTTCAATCTATTCTAGGATCTAATTATCCAACTCCTCTATGGTTTTGGATAATGTTTATAATTTATTACATTTTCAAAAGTTATTGGGTAATCAGGATGATTAACGTCATCCTTTCATCTCTATCAATTGTATTAACATATCATGTTTTGCTTAAAATAGCAAAAAAACAAGAAACAGCATTATTTGGAGCTAAACTATATGCTTTTCTTCCGTATTCTATTATTGTGAGTTGCTTTCCCATAAAAGATATACTATTGACAGTTTTAACTTTAATAGCATTTAATATCATTGTTAAAATAATGTATAATTATACATATAGGACTTTAGATATCCTGTTATTATTTCTTTCAACCGTTGCAATGTATTATATCAGAGGTGGGTTAGCGGAAGCCATACTTATCTTTACAGCGATATCATTCTTCAAAAGATATATGAATAAAAAACAAATTCGTTTAACTTTACTTGCTTTTATAGTATTAATTTTAGGTATATTAGTTATAAAGTTCGATGATATATTAAACTCTTTTTACACAAAAGTAAACATATATTTACTAAATCGAGATACTTCTGAAGGCAATAATATTACTTTTATAAGAATTGATTCCTTATACCAGATTTATAAATTACCATTTACATACTTTTTTAGTCTATTCCAACCTATTATTTTTTCTGTCCCCTCAACAATTAGTTGGAGCACAATAATACATATACTTAATTTTAGCCTTATACCAATTAGTATAGGTAATTTTATATATTTATTTTTAAAAAAAGAAGGCAAATTATTTTATTACATAACATTATTATTATACTTATCTATTATTATACTGAGTGTAGGCATTTCTCGTCATTACTTTTTCTTACTACCATTATCTATAATGAATTTTTCTATAATTATATTAAAAAATAACACACTATATAAACAAATTATATACTTTGGTACTATAGTTCTGTGTACATTTATTTTTATTTACATGTTGATTTAACATGGTATGAAAGGAGGATTCTATGTTACATGTATTTATAGACGCATTACCATATACATTGATAGATTCAGAATATAAATGTTGGCTACCAAATATGAAGTATTCTGCATTAATACCAAATGTGGGTTATAGTTCTAGTTTACATTGGCAATTATTTTGCAATAAATATCCTGATGAAAGAGGTATATTCCTAGATTGGCAAAAGAAAACTGAAAATAATATAGCAGTTAAATTATTGTCTACTGTTTTGACTCCTTTAGATAGAATTTACTCTCTAGGTGTATTTATAAGAAAGATTATGGATAGAATAATCTTTCGTAAGAACCTTTTTGCTAATATTCCATTTAAATTTCGAAAACTATTCTCAAATCAGTCAGTTTATTTATTCAGCAGTGAAGATATTTATGGTAAAGAGAATATTTTTTATGATTATACTGTAATTTCTCAAGATGAGAATTGTAAAACATTTAAAGATGTAATAGAATTAATGAAATTAAATCTGCATAAAAAGAATTTGTTTGTAGTATTTAATTTTGCTGATGAAATTGGTCATAAATTTGCAAGAGGAAAAGAATACAATCAAAATATCTCTGAAAAAATGGAGATACTCAAAGATGTAATACTTCAATACATGCAATTGTATCCTAATGAAAAAGTACTTATTTCATCTGATCATGGAATGAGTACTGTTAAGAAAAAGATTAATATTAGGTTTCCAAAAGAGTTCGGAAAACAAAGCAAAAGCACTTATTTAGTGTATACTGATTCAGCATTAATGTGTATTTTTATTTCTAAAAATGAATTAAAGCCTAAACTTGAAAATTACTTAAAAAAATATAGTAATTTGGGACATATATTAACTGATAAAGAAAGAGAATATTATGGAATTACAAATACAAATTTTGGAGATATTATTTTTAATTTGAAGGAAGGTGTTATATTTGATGATAACTGGTTTGGAAAACATCTAAGGAAAAAGCACAACTTAACAGAACAAGGCATGCATGGTTTTTGGCCGGATATAAATGCTAGAGATCAATTTGGAGTCTTAATATCTGTTAACTGTGATAATCATGAAGATAAAATATATACATATAAAGAAGCTTATAACTTTATATATAATTCTATGAGAGGGTAGGATATGAACTATTTTGCCAAGTCTCATGATAGTCTTGATACATTAATTGATGAATTTTTTCAATGTATTATCAAAGAAATATGCTTGAACGAGAACAACATTGTATCGATATTATTATTGGGTAGTCTTTCTAGGGGAGAAGGTACTTGGAATATTGTCAATAACAAGTTAGCAATAGAAAGTGATATTGAATTTTTTATAGTACATAATCCCTCTTTAAAAACAAAAAAATTAATTGTGGAAAAAATTGATAATATAAAAGATAGGATTTTAAAAAAAAATGATATTGTAATTTTAGCAAATACATTTCATATTGATTACAGTTTTATTAATATAAAAAACCTTAAAAGCATGGAAAAAAAGTTATTAATATATGATGCGAAGAAAACAGGAAGAATAATATATGGTAAAGATATTCGTCATCTACTACCTGAAGTGAATATAAATAATATCAATTTATATGACATTAAAGATATATTAACACATCGAGCTTTTTCTATATTAGATTATAAAAGCAAGTTTTTACTAACTGATTTAACTACATACAAATATGTACTTGCTAAGAATTCGTTATATTTGATGAATGTATACCTGGTATCTAAGGGGGTACTATCAAGCGGATTTGTAAATAGTTTTAATAACTACAAGCATTTATGTGATAATGAAAAATACATAGAATACATGAATGAGTGCTTAAAGATTAAATTAGGATTAGATAATCATATTGATTATGATATTGATACTATGGAGAATATTTTTATTAATATCTTGGAAGATTATAAAAATATCATTAAAATTAAAGGTTGTAATCTTATCTCTAATATAAAATCTATTATAAAAAGAAGATTAGGTATAATAAAAAGAATATTAATATCAAAAGAATTTCCTCAAAGTAAATATCTTGAACGTTTAATATTATTATTACAGACTGGTAGTAGTTTAGAAAAAAAGGATTATATTACAAATTATATATTAAATGGATATCCAAATATAAGTGAAGTTAAACACTTATAATTATTATTTTAAAATAACAAGGAGAAACTTTTCTATGAAAACATTATGGATGATTACAAAAAGCACAAAAAATATTGGAGATGAGTTTCAGAATTTAGCAGCATTACAGTTTATAAATCATTATGATGGATTAATAGATAGGAGTGAACTACACAGTTACAATGGTGATTATGCTAAATTAATACTAAATGGTTGGTATCTAAATGAACCTTATGCATGGCCACCTAGTGATAGATTAAAACCACTAAATATATCAATGCATTTCTCTAATTATGTACATGTATACGATAAAAAAGCGTTTATTCCTTTTGATATAATTACGAAAGGTGAAGGTTTAAGATATTTGCATTCACAATATATTGTTGGAGCAAGAGATATTTATACTTATAAAAGACTGCAAAGAAAGGGCATAAAAACTTACTTTTCTGGATGTTTAACATTGACACTTGATAATTATAAAGATGATAAAAGGGAAGATTACATTTGTCTCATAGATCCAAGTGATAATATGTTAAATTATGTTAAATCCAAGACCAACAGAAAAATATTTGTGATAAATCATTCTAATACTGATTACAAAAATATGAACTATGAAAACAGAATAAAAATAGCTGAAGAATTATTAAAAATTTATAGTAAAGCACATTTAGTTATTACATCTAGACTACATGGTACTTTACCTTGTCTTGCCCTAGGTACACCAGTAATTTTAATTGTTTCAAAAAAATGTGATATTAGATACGAAGGTTTAAAGGAATTAACCAATTTTTTTCTAGAAGAAGAAATAGTTAATGAGAAATATAAATATGATTTTGATAATCCACTACCTAATCCCCCTTATTATAAAGTTATAGCAAATAACTTAAGAAAAGTTGTCATGAATTATTTAAATGATCAAGAAATGAATTGTGATTTTAATAAAATAAATAAAGAGAATTTAGAAGTAATAAATGAAGCTAAGAGAAATATTATTAAATTCCGTAAAGCTAATAAATTATACTCATATAATGTTTTACAGTTAAGATACAAAACTAGTACTGTCTTTTTGCCTATTATCAATCTAATAAAAAAGTGGATGTATAAAGCATGAGTAATAGAGCTTATAAAAAATTACTTAATAATTCTGTATTATTTTCAATTGGAACTTTGGGTAGTAAATTAATATCATTGATGTTAGTTCCCATTTACTCTTATTACTTAACCACATCAGAATTTGGTACCGTTGATATTTTACAATCAACAGTGAGCCTTTTTATCCCATTAGTTACGTTGTGTATATATCAGGCATTATTAAGATACTTATTATTATCAAACGATAAAAAAATATATACTTCAAATGCATACACCTTGATTTGTACTTTGTTAACACTTTTTATTATAATAGGTGCTATATGTGATTTCATTTTTGAGATTAAGTTTTATTGGCATTTTATATTATTGTTATCATTTGAAATTATTAATACTGTTTTATCTCATTATGCTAGGGCAGTTAATAAAAACATTATTTTTACTCTAGGAGGAATTGTAACAACTATATCTATTTGTGTTGGAACAATAATTTTTGTTATAGTTTTAAAACAAGGAGCAATAGGATATATTTTCGGCTTGCTAATCGGATATTTAATTTCAAATCTGTTTTACTTATTAACATTAAAACCATTTGAGTTTTACGACATTAAAACTGTTAAATCAAAGCATATGTTAGAATTAATTCGCTTTTCATTTCCTTTAGTACCAAATGCTTTGATGTGGTGGTTTATGACAGCATCTAGTAAATATATAGTACTATTAATCTTTGGAACAGATGAATCAGGATTATTGGCATCAGCGATGAAGATTCCTAGTATATTAACAATTATAACTGCAGTATTTATAAATGCTTGGCAATTATCTGCAATTGAAGAAAGTAAATCAGATTATAGGAGTACATTTTATTCAAATGTGTTTACTTATACATATATTTTCCTTTCGATTGTATCTTTTTTAGTTATAGCATGTAGCAGAGAAATCTTTTATTATTTATTTGATGAGAATTATTACATGGCGTGGAAATGTGTACCGTTTTCTACATTAGCTGTGATGTTTTCATCTCTTTCTTCTTTCTTTGGAGCTGGTTACGTCGCTGAAAGTAAAACTAAAAAGATTATGACAACATCATTATTGGCTTCATTTATAAATATTATATTTTCATTATTGCTTATTCCACATTATGGTGCTATAGGGGCAAGTATTTCTACAATGATAGGATTTATTATACTGTGGATAGTTAGAATGGTATATTTTGATATATATAAAGAAATGAACGTAAATAACATAAATATTATTATAACATTTTCCATTATTATTATAGAAATAGTAAATGTTATTTTTATAAATCCTTTATATGTTAGGACAGTAATATCAATTATTCTATTACTATTATTGCTACTTCATAATTTAACAACCTTACTTAAGCTCATTAAATGGCTATTATCTAATTTTTGTGGATAATATAATTTTGTTATCGAATGATAGCAATTATCCCATTAAACTAATAGTAATGATATGACGATTTATATTAAGAGCATTCGAGGTATTTTATATGATAGTAGTTTATAACTATATGTTTCTAAGCCATAATAAATCAAATAAGTTAAATAGATGACTATTTCCTTCTATCATTAATGGATGTTAATGTTATAATATAAGTAACCAATTTTGAGCACGAGAAAACAACAAATATTGGCAAGTTACTCACTAACAAATGGCTCTTTGGCAAATAGTGTTGGTAAATAAAATCCAATAACCTGATAGACTTGGTCTAACCAGATCTGCTTAGACCAGGTTTTTTATATTTATATACTATCGGTGGAGTTTTTGTTTTATGTCAACCTGTGCTAGATTTGACGCTTACCTTTGACTCTTACAATTTTTCAAAGTTTAAATTATGAAAATATTACCTCACTTAACATTCATATATAAGTTATTAATATCTAATAATATAATTGAATAATGTAAAAAAATCTGACATTTTTTGTAGAAATTTCGTATTAATAAGTTGAATAGAAAGAGAAAAATGACAATAATTTATATGCTATTGTCATTTTTAAAGAGAAGTATGATATAATTATTTTCTTTATGATTAAGAAGGAATAGGAGATGTACTAATGGAAGACTTAGGTGCTCTTAAACAAGAAATATCTCAATTATTAAGTAATAGTACACTAGAAATAAAACCTAAAGTAATATATGAAGTTATTAAAAGAATCTTAGATTTAGTATTCGCAATTATTTTATTACCATTCGCTTTAATACTTATACTAATATTTGGAATATTAGTGAAACTAGAGTCAGAAGGACCAATGTTTTATACGCAAATACGCGTGGGAAAGAATGGTAAATTCTTTCGCATATATAAGATTAGATCAATGTATAAGAATGCCGAAAATGGTCATCCATTATGGGCTACAGAGAATGACCCTAGAGTCACCAAAATAGGACGCATCATACGCAAAACCAGGATTGATGAATTACCTCAATTATTTAATGTAATTAGGGGAGAATTAACCTTCGTTGGTCCACGACCTGAGCGCCCTGAGTTTACTCTTGAATTCTCTGAGTATATACCTAACTTTATTGATAGAGTACTTGTAAAACCTGGTTTAACAGGACTTGCACAAGTTAATGGTGGTTATACCATGCTACCAGAAGAGAAGATTAAATGGGATATTAAATACATTAATAATCGATCACTCTGGTTAGATTTCAAAATTCTATTTAAAACAATTTGGGTGGTTATTACAGGTAAAGGTGCATTTTAAAGCATAAGGTGATTTACATGAAAGGTAAGATATTATTCATTGCGCATATGGACTCCCATATTGCCTGCTTTCACCAGCCATTCTTAAAATGGTTTCAAGAACAGGGATTCATCGTCCATGTAGCATCAAATCAAATAGAACAAGCGGGAACTATCAAGTATTATGACCAAAAGTTTCAAGTCGACTTACAAAAATCTCCTTATTCACTCAAAAACATTAAAGCATATAAACAATTAAAGAAAATCATGCTGGATAATAAGTACGATTTAGTGCATGTACATACACCAATGGGGAGTATTATTGGTAGGTTAGCTGCTAAAGCTACTAACACCAAACCAGTAATTTATACTGCCCATGGTTTTCATTTTTATCGTGGCGCAAGTTTCATCAATTGGTTATTATATTACCGGATTGAAAAATTATTCTCACGCATTACAAATGAAATTATCGTCATAAATGATGAAGATTATAACATCGCCAAGAAAAGGTTCAATAGAGTATGTAAAATAACTAAAGTCCATGGTGTTGGTGTTGACTTAAAGCACTATTATCCGCAAACTCCGGAAGTTATCGAAACTAATCGGCAAAACTTAGGTTTAAGTAAAGACGATTTTATTCTTACCTATATTGGAAGATTAGTGAAGGACAAGAATCAAACCTTTATGATAAAAGTAATGAAGGACTTAGTTAAGATTAATAAGAACTTTAAACTATTATTGGTAGGATTAGGTAATAAAAATCTTTACCAAAAACTCATCAATAAATATAATTTAAATGATAATGTCTTCCTTTTGGGTTTTCGAGAAGATATTAATGATATTATAAACTTATCTGATATCATTGTATCATCGAGTCTACATGAAGGGTTACCTCGAAACATCATGGAAGGTATGGCTTGTGGTAAACCTGTCATTGCAACTTCTGTTAGAGGGCATACTGATTTAATTATTGATAATGTGAATGGATATTTATTTAAAGTAAATGACCATAAAGGTTTCGAAGAAAGAGTCTTATATTTATATAATCACGAAGATGTAAGAAAAGAATTTGGTGAACGCTCTTTAAAAATGGTTGAAAAGTACAGTTTAGAACATGTGCTTGAAGAAATGAAAGCAGTCTATGGTAAATATATCGAGGTGTAAGTTATGAACAAGGATTTACGAATTGCCCTCATCGGTTTAGGTTATGTGGGACTACCAATCGCTATAAGCTTTGCGGAGCGGGGAATTAACACTATTGGTTTTGATGTAAATAAGCATAAGATCGAACTATATCAACAAGGGATTGACCCTACTCATGAAGTAGGAAATGAAAAGATTAAAAATACTAAAAATATCATTTATACTTCTGATGAAAAAAAATTAGATAACGCTAATTTCTTTATCGTCGCTGTACCTACACCAGTATCAGAAGACAAAATGCCTGATTTAAATCCTGTGATTAGTGCGACGAAAATAGTAGCTCGTCACTTAAAACAAGGTGATTATGTTGTATATGAATCAACAGTATACCCTGGTGTCACAGAAGAAGTTTGTTTACCATTATTAGAAGAAATCAGTGGTTTAAAGCTAAACATCGATTTTAAATTAGGTTATTCTCCAGAGCGAATTAATCCTGGTGATCCCGTTCATCGGTTAAATAATATCATAAAAGTTGTTTCTGGTAGCGACAAAGAGGCACTTGAACATATTGCGAATGTATATAGTATCGTTGTTGATGCTGGTGTCCATAAGGCTAGTAGTATTAAAGTCGCTGAAGCAGCTAAAGTCATTGAAAATGCTCAAAGAGATATAAATATCGCCTTTGTGAATGAATTAGCTTTGATTTTTGATAAAATGGGAATTGACACAAAAGAAGTTTTGGAAGCCGCAGGAACGAAATGGAACTTCTTGAAGTTTACACCGGGGTTAGTGGGTGGACATTGTATCGGGGTTGACCCTTATTACTTAACCTATAAAGCCCAAATCTTAGGTTATCATCCCCAAGTCATTCTTGCGGGTAGAAGAATAAATGATGGAATGGGTAAGTTTATCGCTGAGAAATGCGTTAAGAAAATGATTGCCCAGGAAATACCTATCAAGAATGCGACAGTGGCTGTTCTTGGTTTAACTTTCAAAGAGAACTGTCCTGATATTAGAAACTCTAAAGTGTATGATATCATCTCGGAACTTAAAGAATATGGGATTAATGTCTTAGTAACAGACCCCTTAGCAGATAAAGAAGAAGCGAAAAAAGAATATGATGTTAATTTAGTTGAGTTAGATAATATAAAAGAAGTAGATGCAGTTATCATCGCTGTAAGTCATAAAGAGTATCAAAATCTCTCATTAGATAAGATCAAGAGTTTATATAAAAATACCCATAATAAGAAAGTCTTAATTGATGTTAAAGCTATTATCAATAAAGAGGAAGCGCAAGCTGATTTTGACATCTGGCGTTTATAGGTGATAATTATGTTTAATAAAAACACCAAGTTTTTAGTTACCGGTGGCGCAGGATTTATTGGTTCAAATCTTGCGGAATACTTAGTTAATCAAGGTTATTATGTATGCGTCTTAGATAATCTTGCGACTGGCAAAAAAGAAAATATCGCGGCATTATTAGATAAATCAAATTTTGAATTTATCGAAGGTGATATTCGGTCATTAGATGATTGTTTAAAAGCCTGTGAAGGTATTGATTATGTTTTACATCAAGCAGCACTTGGTAGTGTACCACGTTCAATTAAAGATCCGAAAACTACCAATGATGTAAATATAACCGGTACATTAAATATGTTAATTGCTGCCAGAGAACATAAAGTTAAGAAGTTTGTCTATGCCTCAAGTTCATCAGTATATGGTGATGAACCCCATTTGCCGAAAATCGAAGACCGGGTAGGCAAACCCTTATCACCCTATGCGATTACGAAAAAGGTAAATGAGTTATATGCCCGTAATTTTTATGAGTTATATGGTTTACCTACAATAGGGTTACGCTACTTTAATGTTTTCGGTAGAAGACAGGACCCAAATAGCGTCTATGCAGCGGTTATTCCTAACTTTGTTAAAGCATTAAGTGAGGGTAGAGCACCAATCATCCATGGTGATGGTAAGCAAAGTCGCGATTTTACCTATGTTGATAATGTGATCGAAGCTAATTTAAAAGCATGCTTAGCTGGTCCTGAAGCTAATGGTGAAGTCTTTAATATCGCTTATGGTGGTCAAGTAACTGTTAATGAACTTTATAACACAATAAAAGAACTAATGAATGTTGCTATTGAACCCATCTATGGTCCGGAAAGACCAGGAGATATTAAACACTCCAATGCAGATATTAGTAAGGCTAAGAAATTATTAAACTATGATCCTAAATATTCTTTCTATGATGGGATAAAACTTACCATAGATTGGTATAAAAATAACCTCTAACTGGATTGATGTAAATGAAAAAAATTAAAGTGATGTTGGTTATTCCTAGTTTACATATAGGTGGTTCCGAACGCAAAATTGTCGATCTCGCAAAACACCTAAATAAAGATTTATTTGATGTGATTGTATGTTGTGTCACTGAAGGTGGCGAACTAAAACAAGAACTAGCGAATAGCGGGATTAAAGTATACATCTGTAATAAGAAAAGTAAATTAGATTTATTTGTGATTAAGAGAATCGCAAACATATTAAAGAAGGAACAGGTTGATATTCTTCACACCTTTGTTAGTACTAGTAAGGTGTGGGGAAGATTCGCAGGCATCTTAGCGAAGACAAAGGTGATAATATCTACCGAAGAATCGTTATATCAACCTTCAAAACCCTTACTTTTATTAGAGAAACTCTTAGCGAAGAAGAGTGATATCATTATTGCGAATTCGTATGAAACAATGAGAAGTGTCCAGAAATATACCAAATTACCTGAGGAAAAATATCAGGTTATTTATAATGGAATCGATTTAGCTAAATACCTAAATGTCAGTATTGATTTTGCTGAAAAAAGAAAGAGTTTAAATATTAATCCCAATGATTTAGTTATCACAAATATCGCAAGATTTGATGTAAGAAAAGGTCATAAATTTCTAGTAGAGGCATTTTATCAATTTCTTCAATATATCGAGAATGCTAATATTGATTTATCTTGTAAACTACTACTTGTTGGTGATGGACAAGAAATAAATAATATCAAGAAGCTAGTTACTGAACTAGGGATGACTGATAAAGTAATCTTTACTGGTTTCCGTCAAGATGTAAATGAATTATTAAGAATAAGTGATATCTTTGTTCTACCATCATTAGAAGAAGGCTTTGGTAATGTTTTAGTAGAAGCGATGATTTCGCAAGTTTTTACAATCGCTACAAATACTGGTGGTATCAAAGAGATTATTAAGCATGAAGAAAATGGTTTATTAGTAGATAAAGGTAGTAGCGAAGCTATTTTTAATGCTTTCGTTTATAGTATTAATCATCCTGATAAAGTCCTACAGATGCGAAAACAAGCCTTTGAAGATGCGCAAAAATTCAATCTAGAAACAATTATTAAGGAATATGAAGACTTATATCGATCTATATATAACCGCAAAGTAAAGAAGTGATACCATGACTGTTATTTATATCATCTTAGCATTAATACTTATTTTTATACTAGCTAATTTAATTCATTATCTCCTCTTTAAACATAAATACATCCCTGTCTTAATGTATCATCGTGTAAATGATAATACACGTGACAATCGTATCCGTTACACTACCCATAAGGGTAGTGGATTGGATATCGATAGTATGAAGGTAAGTATTAATGCTTTTCAAAGACAATTAGATTACCTGATACGGAAAAACTATCAAGCTATTACTATGGATGAATATCTTGATATAATCAATAATAAAAAAAAGGGTAAATTTGTCGCAATCACCTTTGATGATGGGTATGAGGATAATTATTTATACGCATACCCTCTTTTATTAGAACGGGAGATGAAAGCGACCATTTACCTGGTCACTAATTTTATCAATAGTAATAATTCACTACCAATAGATAAAGATGATGATTTTACTAATAATAAACCTCTAACATGGGATGAGGTTAGGGAAATGAACAAGAATCACATCACCTTTGGTGCGCATACGCTTAATCATCAATTCCTAACCGAAATTAATGATATAGAAGTATTAGTTCAAGAAATTGTTGAGAGTAAAAAGAAAATTGAACAAGAATTAAATATTGAAGTTAAATCTTTCGCTTATCCAGCTGGTTTATATAATGAAGAAACAATAAGAATTGTTCAAGAACATTATGAAAATGCGGTAATAACCGCTAATGGTCGTATTGTCCCATTATTTAATCACAATCCTTATCTAATTGAACGCGAAGCAATTTCAAGAACTGATAACTTATTTATGTTTAAACTTAAACTCTGGGGGATCCATCGCTTTATTAGAAAAAGTCTTTGGTATCAAGCCCTAAGGAGGTTATTAAAATGGCGCAAGTAAATTATAGATTACTTAAACAGACGGAATATTATTTATGGGATCGCTTTCTAACGAAAGTAGGTAATGCGAGTATTTATCAAACACGGGATTATTATGAAGCCCTTAAAATCCTTAATTGGGATTATGAAATCTTTGTGAAAATAAACGAGGACAACTTAGATATTTCTACAGGTGCCATTATTCAAAAGAAAAGAGTGCCATTAATTAACCGCTTTGTGTCAGTTGTTAATTATGGTCCTATATCGGTTGATGATAAAGAGGTTCAACCTTTTCTTAATGAATTAATTAAGCACTTAAAGAACCATAAGCATCTCTTTACTGATATTAACCTCTTAAATCAATACGATATAGATTATCCCAGGCTTCTTAATCTAGGAAATAATCACACCTTTATCCTTGATTTAACTCAAAACTTAGATACTTTATTTAGTAACTTCAGTAAGACTTTCCGTAATTGTATACGTAAAGCCGAAAAAGAAGGGGTTATGGTTAGGTTTAGTACGGAAGAAAGTGATATTGAACGCTTCATCGAGTATTATGAAGCGATGATTAACCGTAAACAAATTGAATCCATCAATACAATCTTCTTAAGACAAGTTATCAAAAACCTTTTAGAAAATAATAGAGGTTTCATTGCTTATACAACATATAACGGGACAGTTTATAATATGGCAGTAATCGGATGTATTAATAAAACTGCACGTTACCTCTATGGTGCAAGTATTAGTCATCCCACAGGACTTCCACCCATGGGCCAATACTTGCATTATGAAATTATTAAGGAACTTCAAAATGAAGGCTTTAGCACCTATGATTTAGGTGGCGTAGTAGGTAAAGAAGTTAAGGAAAACGACCCAAGTTATGGTGTATATAAGTTTAAGAAAGGTTTTGGTGGCGAGTTTGTCACCTTGACTAAGAATTATCGTGTTATTTTTAGTAAGTTAGTCGAATACTTAAATATGAGTTTAATTCGACCAAAATCATGATTTTACGATAAGCAAAAATATGATAAAATATGATAAACATAAATGAAGTAGGCGATTAACTTGGATAAACCAAAGAAATTAAATCTTCCGCAGGTAATATCAATAATAACGATTATTTCACTATTTAGTAAATTACTAGGGATGTTAAGAGAAGTAGGAATCGCGAAGGAGTTTGGGGTAGGAAGTAGCACGGACGCTTTTTATGTAGCACTTGTCATTCCTACTTTAATTTTTACTAGTGTTGGTGTAGCTTTACAAAACCTATTCATGGCTGAGTTTTCTACTTACAAGGAACATTATCCTGATTTAAAATCACAATATACTTTTATCAATAAGATGGTTAATATCATATTAATTATTTCCATAAGTTTATTTCTCTTATCTTTTATCTTTACTAAGGGGATCGTAAGAGTAGTTGCACCTGGCTTTACTGAACCTAATAAGTTTAGTTTAACAGTAACTCTAACAAAGATTCTACTACCCACAATGGTTATAATTCCAGTTTATCAGATTAAAGCCAGTGTATTAAGAGTTTATGACAAGTATATAAGTGTCCAAGTCATCGATTTATTCTTTAATATTAGCCAATTAATCTATTTGTATCTATTTGCGGATAGGTTTGGAATCGAAGGATTAACCATCACTATTTTACTAGCATACCTTTTACAATTATTAGTGGTGGATTTAATTCTAATTAGTAAAGGATATCGTTATCACTTCATTCTTGATTTTAAGGACCAATACTTAAAGAACATCTTTATTCTATTTCTACCAACTTTAATCAGTTTTGGCATAATCCAAGTTAATGAACTAGTTAATAAAATCATCGCCTCTAACTTAGCTGATGGCAGTGTCGCTGCGTTAAATTATGGATTAATGGTCCGTAATTTAGTCTATAACATCATCACTCTTTCCATCCTTACTGTTATATATCCAAAAATGTTAGGATATAAGAGTAAGGGTGAAGATGATACTTTTATTCAATTAATAGGAAGAACTACAAATATTCTAACATTAATTCTTTTACCGATATCAGTTATTATGTTAGGATTTAGTGAACCAATTATCAAGATTATTTTTGAAAGAGGAGAATTCACTCCCAATGACACGCTCATTACTGGTAAAGTTCTCTACTTTTACACTTTTGGAATTGTAGCCTTTTCGCTTAAAGATTATTTCGTAAGGGTTTCCTATGCCTATAAGAATACTAAACTACCACTATATATAACGATTATTGGTTCTTTAATGAACATCATCCTTAGCATCATCTTAAAACACTACATGGGTGTCTATGGGATTGCGCTTAGTTTATCTTTATCAGAAATAATTAGTTTAATCATCTTTATCATTTTTATTATTAAATATAGATACATTAAATTTAATCGCTATTTTTCTGATGTGATTAAGATTATTGTTGTGAATGCCGTACTATATATTCTTCTTATCTCAATTAAACGATATTTAATTTTACCCGATAAGACAATACTATTGATTATTTATTTAGCTTTATATGTTTTCGTTTTTGGATTATTATATCTTATGATTCTTTTACTTCTAAAAGTCCATCCTTTCTCGCAATTTATCTATCAGTTCTTAAAAAGAGGTAAAAATTATGAAGGCGACAATAAGTAAAATAAGTTCAGAGCTCTTATTAATTGTATCTATTATATATCTTCTTTTTACCTTCAGTTTTTTTGATGTTAATTATGAACCACTAAATCGTATTACTTTTATCCTCTATGATATCTTCAGTTGGATAATAGTTGTTGTTTTAATTTTAAACTATAAGAAACTAAATTTAGGTAGTTTTATTAGAACTATTTTTCCGTTAATACTTATCATGCTTGTCCTATCATTTAATGCCATGTTCATTCATCTTGGTAGAAGAAGTATTGAGTTTGTATGGACGATTATCCCCGTTTTTCTTTTAATAACTTTATTATATCGCTTAACTGCTGAATATACGCTAAAGTACAGTTTCAAAATATTATTAGGGTTATTCCTAATCTACCATCTATTAGGGATAATTGGTGCCCTTTTTAAGTTCGATTATTTCTTTGGGATTATTCCCAATGTCTTAACTGATAATTACCGCTATGCCTCAATCTTAGATAATCCCAATGCCTTAGGAGAATATGGGTTTATTGCCTTCTTTATAATTACTTTTTATGTACTTAATACTAAAAACTTAAAGAAACGCTTATTATATTTTATCTGCTATGGGATTATTGGATTAGGATTACTAGTATCTTTAAGTAGAAACAGTATTATGATGGTAGGTATCTTATATTTATATTTACTACTACACTTTAAACATCTTGATAAGTTCTTAATAAGAATCTTTAGTATTATTAATATTACCATCATAAGTGCTCTTGTCTTAGCTTTTATTATCAAAACCGAATTTATGATCAATCTCTTAAGGTTAAATCAAGGATTAACAGGAAGAATGGATATCTGGAGTTTTATTCTTAACTCGATTAGAGAAAACTTCTTTTTTGGGATTGGTTTCGGTAGTAGCGGTGTCTATTTACATGATTATTATTCGACCCAAATCACGAGTACTCATAATATGTATTTAGGGTTATTATGGGAAATGGGGCTTATTGCCTTTATTATCCTCTTAATATGGATGATAAAGTTAATTATTAATAATTATAAGTTCATGAAAACAACGATAAGTCATTATCATAAATTACTAATGTTTAATGGCTTCTACTTAGCGTTCTTTTTAGGCCAGATCTTTGAATTCTCCTTTTTACGAATTGGGGCCATCAATACTTTTATTTTTTTACTCTTAGGCTTAAATCAAGTTACAATTAATAAAGCTAGAGAAGAAGTGAAGACGAAGTTACAAGTAACTCACTTAATCACAGGACTAGGTAATGGTGGCGCTGAAAGCATGCTGTATAAGCTCCTTAAATATCATAATAATAGTAAATATGATGTGCAAGTCATCTCGCTGAGTGATGAAGGTTATTATGGTGACAAGATTAAAGAATTAGGGATAAAAGTCGTAACGCTTAACTTAAAAAAACTATGGTATTTACCCATATCCTTTTATCGTCTATTTAAGAATTTACATGATACTGATGTGTTACAAACATGGTTATATCATGCGAATTTAGTAGGATTAATTGTTGGGAAGTTAATAGGTGTAAAGAAGATTATCTGGGGTATAAGACAGAGTAATGTAGAAATGGATGCTAATAAACCCTTAACAGTTAAAATTGCCCATCTATGTGCAAAGTTATCAAAATATCCCACATATATATTAAGTAATTCTGATTCTAGTACCAAAGTTCATGTAAAATTAGGTTACCAAAAAGAAAAATTCAAAACCATTTATAATGGTTTTGAATTAGATAAGTATTATTATGATGAAAATAGTAATCAAACATTAAAGAAAGAATTAGATTTACATGATGAAGTGATTATATCGAATGTCGCAAGATGGGATGTTCAAAAAGATCATCCCACCCTCTTTAAAGCGATTAGAATTCTAATTGATACTTATAACTTTACTAACTTTAAATTATTATTATGTGGCATGAATATGACTTCTGATAATCAAGCGTTAGTTTCATTAATAAAACAATATCAGTTAGAGAATTATGTTATGCCATTAGGTGTAAGAAGTGATGTTAACCGCATCATGTCTTTAACCGATATCTTTGTATTATCCTCTTTAGGGGAAGGCTTCCCTAATGTATTAGGGGAAGCAATGGCTTGTCAATGCGCTGTTGTAACCACTGATGTAGGTGATTGTCGCGACATTGTGGGTAGTTGTGGTATTGTAGTACCTAAACAAAATCCTCAAGAATTAGCTGAAGGGATTTACCAGTTACTCAATTTATCTAAAGAGGAAATATTAGAATTAGGTCAAAGAGCGCGTATGCGCATATTAGAAAACTATGATATTAGGACCATTGTCAAACAATACGAAGCATTATATGACAACTAGAGGGGAAATAATAATGAATAACCTACTCACTAAACTAACATCTCTTAGTGAATGGTATTTAAATATAATAAGCATAGTATTTATATTATTAAATTTCATAATCTGGGATCTTAATACCACTACGATTCAAACAACTCAGTATTCCCTCTATTATCTTACGCTTTATTTTGTGTTAGTAGGAGTAATTATTAATCTCAAAAAAATAAATATTTTAGAATATTTTACTGAACTTGTTTTATTTGTCTTATTGTTTTTCATTTTAGTATATAACTCCTACTATATCAACATGAGTTTCCATGGCACTTATGTTGATATGGGACTAAGGAGTAGGGAATTAATTTATCGTGTGTTTCCTAGTTTTTTTCTCATTCTATTAATGTATCGTTATGTTAAACAAAAAAGTTTTATTTTTGGACTTTTAATATGTACAATTTTAATTTGGTTCTATAATCTCGTTGCGATATATGGTAAAATAATGAAGTTAGAAGAACTATTTTCTTTACCAATCCTCATAAGCAATCGTTATCAATCTCTGTTAGATAATCCTAACGCTTTAGGGGAGTATGCTTTTTTAGGCTGTGTATTTATCGTGCTTTTTACACTCACCATTAAACGCCTAACCCCGACATTATTATTAATTCCTTTTATGTTAGGGGGAATGGTGTTAAGTGGTAGTCGCACGGCCATCTTAATGCTTGGGTGTTTTTATATTTTACTTTTTCTTTATTATCCCTATTATGATCGCAAATTTAAAAACCTTCTTATTACATCTTTCTTTTTGGTTGTAGGATTAGGATTATTAGATTATATGTTTAACTTAAATATTATCAAGGAGCAGTTACGCTTAGATGATGCGTTAAGCGGTAGGGATAATATCTGGAAATATATGATGTCTGTTATTAGTGAACATTGGTTATATGGCGTAGGTTATAATAATAGTACTTTTGTGTTAAGTGAAAGTGGGGAGTTTAGTATTATCACTTCACCACATAATTTATATTTTGCGGTTCTTATGGAGATGGGGATTATCCCTTTTATCTTAATGGTTTGTTTCTTCGTGAGTATTATATTAAAGAATCAGAAGTTGATTATCTTACATAAGGGTAATAAAGATACAATGTTTCTTATTGTATTTAATTGTTTTTATGTTTCAACCTTAATTGGACAGTTCTTTGAACATGGATTATTGAAGTTATCGGCTTTAAATACGGTAATGTTGATGTTTATCGCGGTTAACTTTGAGATACAAACTAGGTTTAGTAAATTACCAAAGCTAAGGAGACTTTCTAACATCTACTTAATTTTTTCTTTATTCTTATCGCTTATGCTTTATCTATTTAAACTTGATTTACTCACCATTATGACAATTAATGTTTTTCCTTTACTTATCTTTATTGTCTTAAGATTTATAATTCAAAATTATCGTAATCACGAGGTATTCTATGAACAAGGTTATTACGAAAAATGATTTATTTTATTTTGTACTTGCCATTGTAACATTTTTAATCTGGTTAGGTGAAGATAAAAGTCCACTTATGGCTTTTATCTTTTTCCCCTTACTTTTTCTTTATTTTTTATGTAAACAAGATATAAATAAAATGATGGGAATCATTTTATTTTCAAATATGGCAATTTCGGTAAAGACAGGTATTTATAAATTAGAGTATATCCTTATATTAGTGTTATTAGGATATATTCTAATTTATAAAGTTATTAAAGAAAAACGAATTACTATCGGACAAGTATTAATACCAATAATCATTTATTTCTTATATAACGTTTTATCACTACTTTGGACACCAGTATTATTAGATGGTTATAAAGGATTAGTGGGTATATTAGAAGGTTATTTAGTTTATTTTATCATTACTAATAGTAATTTAAAGATAACTGAGGAAGATATCACAAACTATTCTAAAGTGGCATCATTTATCCTTTTAACTTTATCATTAGAGATTTTTACGATTTATTATCAGAATGGTATCGATACGGTAATTCAGGATAAAGATCTTATTCATTTAGGTTGGGGTTTTTCTAACTTAATTGCGGTAATTCATGTGTTTTTAATACCAATAATGTTGATGAAGTATGTTGAGATTAGAGAATATAAGTGGTTTATTCCACTAGATGTTTTAGCGGTAATTTCACTTATTTTAACCTTATCAAGAGGTGCCATATTAGGTGTAATCATAGGATTGTTGACTTTAATTGTGCTAAGAAGAAAGGAATTCCTCAAAATTGGGATCTTTTTAGGAATAACTGTAATTGTATCGCTTATTTTTCTTAAGATCTTTAATCATGACCTTGTTAATCGTCTGTTTGACCGATTGTTTGATGAAAATGGTCGTTTTGAATTATATAAGTTCGCCTTGGAGAACTTCTTAAAACGACCTATAACAGGTCATGGGATTAAATCAAGTAAGTATTTAATTAATGAATTTCTCCAAAGACCATCAACTTATTACCATAATTTCATATTACAAATTCTCGCTACCTTAGGTATAATTGGTTTTACTATATTTTTACTTATTGTGCGTGGATGGGTTAAGGTTTTGTTCACGAAAGATTCTTTTGTGAATTATGCCCTAGCAAGTATCATTGGCGCACTTACGCATCAATTAGTTGATGTGAGTTTTGATTTACATTATTTTGGTGTATATTTTTATTTAATTATTGGGATAAGTGAAATCTATCGACATTATAAAGGGGATAACTTAATTAAGAAGTATCAATGGATAAGTAAGTAGTTTATCATGTACATATAATTAAATATTATAATCATTGTAGAGGTTACATTAAATATGTGAAGATATTGAAAGAAGAATTACAGTAACACTTATTCTGTCTTATGATCTAGTGGTTAAAAGAATGCTTGATACTGTTATTGTAGTGATTGGTATTAGTTAACCTTATCCAGTTTGTCAGTATTGACATCTCTTCTTATGAACCAGTGAAGAGTAAAAATAATAGGTATAGAAGATAAAAATGATAGTAAAAAAGTAAACATGTAGTTCAATTTAACTACATGTTTACTTTTTTGTTTATTTATACTAGATTAAGTTAATTATATAAAAATAGCTTAACTATTTTTAGTAGGTAGTAAAGAAATATGGTATTTATACGAATCGTCGTTATAAAAAAACTTTTTCCTCAAAAAAGTAATAATCGCACTGTCGAAAAATCTATTATTGTATTATATGCTAAAGTATTAATACTTGGTTTATTTAATTTAAACATTATTAATAAAAAAAGTTAAAAAATGAGAAAAATTCACAATAAATATACATAAAATCAGAAAAATTATTTAAAATATATATTAAAATGAGAAAAAATCTCGTAAAATAATTGAAGTATTGTTAGCTTTAACATATAATAAAAACGTAAAGGAGGTGTAAAGAGTGCTAATTCAATTTAATTTTAAAAACTTCAAATCTTTTAGAGATGAGGTATCTTTAGATTTATCAGCTACAAAAATTACAGAATTTCCTGATCATATTGCGCATATTGGAAATGAGAAAGTTTTAAAATTAGCAGTAATATTTGGAGCGAACGCAAGTGGGAAGACTAATGTTTATGAAGCATTTGAATTCATGAGATATTATGTATTGAACTCCTTCGCTTTTGGGGGAGATAGCGACAAAAATGATGGTAGACTTATAAAAAAGATGAAATCCTTACCCTTTTTGTTTGATAATAATAGCAGGAAGAAAGAATCTAGTTTTGAAGTATTATTTTTAGATACATCAGAAAAAAGACCTAAAATATATCAGTATGGATTTTCTTTGTATCAAGAAGAGGTATTAGAAGAATGGTTATTTTCTAAGTCTATGACAGGAAAAGAATATAAAACAATATTCTATAGAAAAAAAGGAGAAACAATTAATTATGAAGGTTTATCGAAAACTAGTATTGAAAATATAGATACAGCACTAGAAAAAGAAACATTAATAGTTTCATTGGGTGCTAAGTTGAAAGTAAGCAAGTTGAAGTTAATCAGAGACTGGTTTTACAAGACTCGAGTTATTAACTATGGCAATCCAATAGTAAACATGAGTATGTTAAGTGCAGTACCAACTGATTTTCCTACAAAAAAAGAAGTACAAAAAGATGTTATTAAGTATTTATCTACATTTGATGATTCAATTAAAGACTTTGATGTAGAGATAGTTAATGATGAGGGAGAAGAATGGATTTTTGTTAAATCTTATCATAAGAATATTGATACCGGTAAACCAACAACATTTATACCATTACAGTTTGAATCCAGTGGGACATTAAAAATGTTTTCCCTTTATCAACCAATCAAAGAAGTATTAACATATGGAGGAACACTTTTTGTAGATGAGTTAAGTGATAGACTACATCCATTGTTATTAAGAAATCTAATCTTACTTTTTACAGATAAATATTCTAATCCTAATAATGCACAACTAATTTTTACATCACATGACATATGGTATCTAGATTACTTAAGAAGAGATGAAATATGGTTTGTAGAAAAGGATAGTAATCAAGTATCAACATTGTATTCTCTTATAGAGTTTAGAAATGAAGCAGGAAATAAAATCAGGAAAGATGAAACATTTGTTAAGAATTATGTAACAGGTAAATATGGTGCTGTACCTAAATTACGCAGATTTGATTTTCATGTGGGGGAACATGTAGATGAGTATAGAACGCAGGAAAGGGAAGATTGAGCGAAAAATATCTTCAAGAGAACCTGAGTTGGGATATTATTTAATTATAACAGATACAGAAGCGACTGAAAAAAACTACTTTGAAGGCTTAAAGGAGAAAATACCAGAGGTATTTAACGATAAAATAGTTATTAAAGTAATAAAATTAAAAAGAATAAAATTAGAAAACATTGTAAAGGATGTAAAAAATCTCATTGGTTATGATCCACAGTTTCGTATACCTTGGATTATAATTGATAAAGATGAGAATAATGATTTTGATGCAATCATTAATGTGGCTGCAAAGAATGATATAAATGTCGGTTGGTCAAATCCATGCATTGAAATATGGTTTCATGCTTACTTTGAAGATATTCCAAGACCATTTAATTCGCAACAATGTTGTAGTTCATTTAAAGAGGTATTTAAGAGATATACAGGTAAAGAATACAAAAAAGAAGATCAAAAACTATATGATTTATTGTGCAAGTATGGAAATGAAGAGAGGGCAATTGAAAGGGCTAAAGTAAGATTAAAGTATTATAAAAATCGTGGAGTAAAAGAATCAGAAATGATAGCAGCTACTAACTTACATGTTCTAATAGATGAAATAAAAAGCAAAATTGCTTCAAAATAAACTTTTATGAACAATGTAATTCTTTATATAAGTTATATTAAAATTTAAGGGGATGAAAACCATATTGTGGTTTATCATCCCCTTTAAAACTATTCTGAAATTTAATCAATATTCAGAAAACTTTTAAGAATTATTACTAGTTACTTACTGAGTTTATAAATTAACTTATTGCATGATTATAAGTTAGTAAAATTTGATATTATTGTGATTATCAGTCATTCCTACAACATTCCAATTTTCATCATATACTCTACCATTACTAATTCGTAAACCAGTATCTCTACCAAAATCATCATATAGTTTATCATCATCTGCTAGAGTATAAGAATTATTAGCACCTAGGATGGTGTAAACTAGACTATCAACATCATCTATATCATAGTCTGAATCATAATTTGAATCATAAGTGGAGGACTGAGTATTTTCATTTGCGGTTTCAATAATTGATATTATAATTGAACCGACGATTTTAGTTATTTTCCATAATAATACTGAAAAAGGTGAGAAGCCAAGAATACCTAATATTAATTTGAATGTAAGTGATTATAATAGATTAATATCTGTTGCGTTTTTTAATATAATGACACAAATGAGCATAAGAAAGGGAATAGATGATATTATATAGACATATTTTTGCTTATGATTGCTTTTAGCCCATTTCATTACTTTTTTCGCAAATATGTAAGAAACAATAAAAGTGGGGACAATTAGAGAAAAGTCTAAATCTAGGAATGATTTATCCTCGAAAGATACATTATGAAGATAATATACAGTTAGTATAGATAGACCTATATAAAATATAAGTAATATTACAAATGATATAATCTTAATAATCCTTTTAAACATAAATATTATCTCTTCCCCGCAAAATAAAAT
>Ga0134105_1000612_pt1 | contig 34661 bp, 44 predicted proteins | sample 16_3_2metaG_FD_94457 | JGI IMG/M metagenome (GOLD analysis project Ga0134105, IMG submission 94457) | Switchgrass degrading microbial communities from high solid loading bioreactors in New Hampshire, USA - 16_60_3.3_214_A3 metaG | ecosystem: Engineered > Bioreactor > Semi-continuous > Anaerobic... | reverse complement strand
CCGGCAGTGCTTAAGTTAGATATATTATGACCTGTTACCTCAAGGGCTTTTTGGTTGCTCTGCATCCCTGTAATAGCGGTGGTTAGACCTGAGAAACTGGTTGACACGAAATTCACCTCTTGATCTATTCTTGAGTATTCAAATTTATTGGCATTTACTCAATAATTTATATCGTGTAAAATCCTGTTAGAATTTAATATATTTAAACTTTTAATATTTAATGTCCAGAACATTTCCGCCATTAATCTGTTGTTCAAAACCTTTCCGGCCATATTGCGTGACCTGCGGAGCAGGCTGCATTATTATGTTCAATGAAAAATTAATGTAATCGATGGCATTATTAAGCAGTTTTTGATTTATATCATTTCTGTATTTTAATTTTTCAATAGTCTCTTTCAGGCTATCCCTGACGGCAGAAAGCTTTTTTGCTTTGTCTTCGGGCAATATGCTTACTAAATATGATACATTCAGTTCTCCCGGCTTTTTCCCCACTTTTCTTGCAATCTGTGCAATAATCTGTTCCCTGGCATTATTAAGCTTGCTCAGCTCATTAATAATCTTCTGCTCTTTCAGATTGGTCTCCTGCAGACTGTCCACATCACCTTTTACTATTATATCTGTTTTGCTCTCGGCCTTTTCCAGTATTTGCGCATACAGCTTGTCTTCATATTCAAAAACTTTTATCAGGTTATCTACCCAGATTGCATCAATCATTATTTATCCTCCACAAACTTACCTGTTTGAAAAATGTGATTTTAACTAACAGGCTTCTCACATTTAACCTGTTGATATTAAAAACTTATTATATATATCGGAAAGGTGCAAAAACGGGATAACACTAATTTATGTTATCCCGCCGGTTTTATCTTTTGTTAAGCTAAATTCTTTCCCTCAATAGAGTTTGGATAAATTTTTCGGCTATGTCTTCATCATTTACATCGTAAGATCCATTTTCTATTTTCCGGGAAATTTCCTGCACTTTCTCCTGTCGTATGTCCGGTATGTTCCGCAAAGCTTTCATTGCAATCTGGTATTCCTTTGCCAGGCCCGAAATATTAAACTCGTCTTTCCTGGATGCAACAACATCTTTTTGTATCACCTTTCCGGTCGGGCTTGTTTTGCCATAAATACCGAACACCTTGGGATTATCTCCCCAGATCTTCATTCTTATCCCTCTCTCCTATGTTGTCTGCTTTATGTAAATCAGCAAATGCTGAATTTTCCTCTTTTGCTTCCACAGATAGTATCGTCAATTTAGTGTGAGAGTTTAATGTTTAAAAAAAATTTCCCGGCTGTTTTATCTCTCGTTCTTATGCTTGTAATATAATCCAAAATTATTTTTGTCGAAGGCTGAACTGCCCCTTCCAAGGTGATGCTGTAAATCGTTTCTTGCCTGTAACATTTCCTTTGCCAGAGACTTGGAGCATTCAACGCAGAATCTTCCGCTTCGTATCCTGACACCGCATTTTTCACAGTTCAATGCAACAGGACTGCCTTCAACTACTTCCAGGCGCTCTTCCTTTAACCAACGATGAATTTTGCTGGGAGACACGCCTGTAACATTCGAAACCTCCTGCATTGTTGCACCGGGGAAGTCCCTTAAGAAAACCCTTACCTTTTCAAATTCTTCATCGTCTTTCTTCCTGCAAAAGCTGCACAGAACAGGTCCGCTCTCATACTGGAATATTCTGCGGCATTCTTTACAATATTTTATTTCAGGCATATTAACACCTCCAGTCAATTACAATATCGGCAATTTTAATTAGTTATTAAATTACCCGAAAATATTTTATAATCTCCTTCTTATTGCAACCACATAAGCGTCAACATGTCCAGCCCCGGCATCCGTCAGCACTTTCGCGCATTGCTCAAGCGTGCTGCCCGTTGTCATTATATCATCAACAAGAAGTATTCTGCGCTCCATGATTAATTTGGGTTTCTTCACATAAAAAACCCCGACAAGGTTTATTAAGCGTTCTTCTCTTTTTAACCGGCTTTGAGGAGGCGTATTAACTTTTTTAACAAGAACACCTTTTAACATGGGTATTTTCATGTGATATGACAGTCGCGAAGCAATAAGTTCTGATTGATTATACCCTCTCTGTCGTTTCCTTTTCGGGTGCAACGGAGTCGGTATTATTATATCATAATTTGAACAGGACTTACAGTGGGAATGGATAGCATTTTCTATCACCGGATATGACAAGTCAACCAGTACCGATGCGTTATGCGGAGTTTCACCAAATTTAAGCCTGTGGACAGCCTTCCTTATGCTCCCTCCATATTCAAAGGCCGAATAGACCTTGGTGAGATTGCCGCCAGGTAAATATTTGAATTCACATTCCTTAAGAAAGGATAAACCCTTCTCACAGTCACTGCATATTTCCCTCTGTGCATTAATTGGCAGCAGCATGCCGCAGCAGATGCACCGAACTGGGAAAAGAAGCCTTAAGAAATATTCTAATTGTGAAATCTCCCGGTACTGCATAAAGTACCTCCGGATTTAGCTAAAATACTGAATCATCCGTTCCTTTAACCCTGTAAACCTTTCTCTTTCGGTAATGTTATTTACCATCTGTTTCAGTATTTCCATGTCTCCTACCAGTACAACAAGCTGACGCGCCCTGGTTATTGCAGTATATAACAAATTTCTTAATCGCAGCATGGGAGGAATTCTCGACAGCGCTATAACCACGGCGGGAAATTCGCTTCCCTGGCTTTTATGAACGGTAATCGCATAGGAGTGCTCCAGCTCATCCAGCATATCAAAATCGTATTGAACAAGTTTTCCATCGTCAAACAATACCGTTAGGCAGTTATTCTCGTGGTCAATCTCCCGGATTATACCCATATCCCCGTTGAATACACCTTCTCCGGTGGAACCTTCTTTATTCCCATCTGCCATTTTCCATGATAAATTATAATTATTCTTTATCTGCATAACCCTGTCTTTTTCCCTGAAAACAATGCCCCTGTACGGTTTTTCCTTCAGTCCGGATTCAGGCGGGTTTAAGCTTTGCTGCAGCATCATGTTTAAGTTATACACACCCGCATCTCCTTTTTTTGAAGGAGATAATACCTGTATGTCTTTCATCGGATCTAAACCGAATTTTTCCGGTATCCGTGCCGTGCACAGTTCCAATACGGTCATCGCGGTACTTTGCGGACTGCTTCTTGAAATAAAGAAAAAATCATCATTAGGGGTGTTCAGTTCGGGGAAGTCACCCTTATTAATTTTATGGGCATTTATAACAATGAAGCTTTCCTTTGCCTGCCTGAAAATGGTATTTAACCGGATGGTTTTAAGGCACCTGCTTTCAATTATATCGCTCAGCACCCTTCCCGGGCCTACAGAGGGAAGCTGATCCACATCTCCTACAAGAATCAGCCTCGTGCCGGGTTCAACCGCTTTTAATAAAGCATGCATAAGCAAAATATCAACCATTGAAACTTCATCTATAATTATGGCATCAGCTTTTATCGGATCCCGTTCATTCTTTTTAAACTCCCTGTGGGTTTCATCCAATGAAAAGCCCATTTCAAGGAGGCGATGAATGGTTTTTGCCTCTCTGCCCGTTGCCTCGGTCATCCTTTTTGCAGCCCTGCCTGTCGGTGCTGCCAGCGCAATTTCCAGATCGCTTTTTTCAAATATTGATATAATACCATTAATCAAAGTCGTTTTTCCCGTCCCGGGACCGCCTGTAACAACCAATACGCTTTCTGTGGCAGAAAAACGTATTGCCTCAAGCTGCTCATCGGTGTATTCAATATTCTGTTCATCCTGAACAGTTTGCAAAATTCTGTCAAGATCTGATATGCGCTTTTCGGGCATGGTATTGCTTAAAAGATTAAGCTTTTTCGACACATATTGCTCTGCCTTATAAAAAGCAGTTAAATACACCCTGTTTTCACCAGGTGTTTTCTCTATATAAATGCTTTCTTCAAAAATAAGTTTTGATAGTATTTTCCCCACGGCTTCAGGGGATATATTTAGAAGTTTTGACGCGTATGGAACAAGAATGTCTTCCGGAAGATACACATGGCCGTCCTGTACCGCCTTTGACAATGCATATTGAATACCGCTTGCAATGCGGAACTCGGATTCAATGTCGATTCCCAGAGATATTGCAACCCTGTCCGCAATCTTAAAACCAATATTAATATCTTCATCGGTTAAGCGATACGGATTTCTCTTTATTTCATTAATTGATTCCGAGCCAAACTTCTTCCATACTTTTACCGAATAAGTGGCAGATATGCCATATTTCTGAAGGAACATTACAATTTGCCTGAGCTGTTCCCTCTCCATAAAAGCCTGTCCAATCCTTAAAGCTTTTTCTTCACTGATGCCCTTTATTTCAGACAGGCGCAGCGGCTCAAACTGCAAAATCCTTAAGGTGTCATCACCAAACCTGTCCACGATTTTTTTAGCCGTGACTTCACCAATTCCCTTAATTATCCCTGATGCCAGGTATTTAAATATCGAATCGGTTGTTGTTGGCAATGCCCTTTCATATGATTCAACTTTCAATTGCTTTCCATAGTCCTGGTGCACCGTCCAGTTTCCATTTACAATAATGGTTTCACCAATGGCAAGATCGGGCATATAACCTACAACGGTTATTAACCTGCGGCCCGATCGTATATCACAGACGGTATACCAGTTGTCTTTATTGCAAAATATTATTTCTTCTACAATACCTTCGATTTGCTCCAAGAATACCTCTCCATATCAGAGCTTCTTACCGGATAGCCCTTTACCCTTTGTTTATTTTCCATCTTTCATTCTACCCCAATTCATATTATCCATCAATACCAGTCTCGGGTACTCATTGCATAGCCTTTCCACAATCTCTTTGTTAGGGTCATTTTCTTCAAGCTTGATATACAGAAATCCGTCCGTACCTATTTTTTCAGTAACTTCATTCATAAAAAAAGAACGGATTTTTCCTTCAAGGCCTTCATCCCCGGGATAAGGGCAAAAGCAAAGCTTTCCGCCGCAGGAATCGCACCCGGTCTTTATTTTTGCCATAATATCATAAATTAAACTTATAAACCCATAGATTGCAAATAACGATATTACTATATATACAGTCATGCTCCCACTACCCGAACCTTTTTCATTTTATTTTATGCAGGATTTGATTTTTTGCTATAAATATTGCATAATTATAGTGGCAATTGACATATATTTGTTAATTTATAAGCAAATAAAAATAACAACTATATGAGGGATATTATGAAGAAGGTTACTGTTGATGAGCTTAAACCAGGGATGAAACTGGCAAAGGATATTATTCTTAGTGACGGTCGTTTTCTTCTTCTCAAAGGTTTTACATTAAAAGAACGGTATCTGGAAAAAATCCGCATGTATGATATCCCTTACATATACGTGGAAAACGAGATTGAAAAAGTTGAATATTTTAATGAAGAAATAATCTATTCTGAAACACTCAATACTGTCAAAAACGTTATGAAATCAGTCCGTGATGGCGGCAGTATTGTTGTTGGCTCTGTCAAATCAGCTGTTTCCAAAATTGTTCAAGGTATATATAAGAACGACAATGTTTTCATGAGGCTTTCAGGCATTCGCGATTTCGACAATTACACCTATCTGCATTCAGTTGATGTATGCATTTATTCGATAATCGCCGGGAAAAGCCTGAATCTTTCCCCTGAAATGATAAACAACCTTGCATTGGGTGCCATACTTCATGATATAGGAAAATGCAAAATACCCCTGAGCATTTTAAATAAACCTGCAAAGCTTAGTGACAGCGAATTTGAAATAATGAAAAAACATTCTGAATATGGCTATGATATAATAATGAAAACTCCCGGACTTAACGGGGATATAGCAAAAATTGCTCTTAACCATCATGAACATTGGAATGGTGATGGATACCCTAAAGGGTTAAAAGAAGAAGAAATTGATCTGTTGTCCCGCATTGTTGCCATTGCCGATGTCTATGATGCCCTTACTGCGGACAGGGTTTACAGAAAAAGATTCATGCCCCATCAGGCAGTAGAGTATCTCATTTCAAATTCCAGGGCCCAGTTTGACCCGAAAATATTGAATATTTTTATGGAAAGCATTGCAGTGTATCCGCCTGATATTATTGTTATGCTCAGCACCGGTGAAATTGGCAAGGTGGTGCAGTCAAAAGGCCCTCCTTCAATCCGTCCGAAAATAATGGTCATTGCCCGCAAAGGAGGACCTCCTGTAATTGAACCTTATGAAGTGGATTTGGCGAAAAATCCCCAAATTTCAGTTGTTGATATAATTTAGTCAGATTCCTGCCGCGCGCCTCATTGCTTCGGCCTTATCGGTCTTTTCCCATGTAAAGTCCTCATCTTCACGGCCAAAATGACCGTATGCAGCAGTTTTTCTATATATTGGGCGCCTCAATCTCAAATCCCTGATAATTGAATCGGGACGAAGATCAAAGTGCTCTTTTACAATTTTCAGTATTATTTCATCATCAACCTTTCCCGTTCCAAAAGTATCAACCATAACTGACACAGGATGAGCCACACCGATGGCATACGCAATCTGAACTTCGCACCTGGATGCCAGTCCTGCGGCAACTATATTTTTAGCCACATACCTTGCAGCATAGGCACCGGAACGATCCACCTTGGTAGGATCTTTTCCCGAAAACGCCCCGCCGCCATGGCGGCCCATTCCACCGTAGGTATCTACTATAATTTTTCTGCCTGTAAGGCCTGAATCTCCCTGCGGGCCTCCTACAACAAATCTTCCGGTGGGATTGATAAGGTATTTTGTGTTTTTATCGATCAGGTTACCGGGAATTACCGGCTTTATAACATACTCCAGAATATCATTTTTCAATTGCTGATATTCCACCTCCATACTATGCTGGGCAGAAACAACCACTGTATCAATACGGGCCGGCTTTCCGTCTTCGTATTCAACGGTTACCTGCGTTTTGCCGTCGGGCCTGAGGTAGCTTAAAACACCCTGTTTACGTACATCGGTAAGCCTTTTGGCCAGTTTATGAGCCAGGGAAATCGGCATTGGCATAAGTTCTGGAGTTTCATCACAGGCGTAACCGAACATCATTCCCTGATCCCCTGCACCTGTAACTTCGTCATTATTATTGTCCGCGTTTTCCCTGTATTCCAAAGCCTTATTAACCCCCAGCGCAATATCCGGGGACTGCTCATCTATAGAAGTAATTACAGCACATGTATTGCAATCAAAACCGTACTTGGCTCTGTCATACCCGATGTCACGGACGGTTTCCCTTACTATCCTGGGTATGTCCACATAGCAGGATGTTGAAATTTCCCCCATAACAAGCACCAATCCTGTTGTTACGGCAGTTTCGCATGCAACCCTTGCCATAGGATCCTGCGCAATAATAGCATCAAGTATTGCGTCGGAGATATTATCGCAGATTTTATCCGGATGTCCTTCTGTAACCGATTCTGATGTAAAAAGCATTCTTGACATAAAAACAACTCCCTTGCATATAATCTGTTCTGATATCATGAATTTATTCAGTCCTGAAAATTAACCCTTTATGCAGAAAGGAAATAAAAAAGAAAAATCTCTTCAATGAAGAGATTTGCCTGAAATTCCTCATCTCTCAGGATTAATCCTGCAGGAATTGGCACCGTGCAGATGCCGGTTGCCGGGTTTCATAGGGCACAGTCCCTCCACCTCTCTTGATAAGGATTAACAATATTCAGATGACTGTTAACAATTTATCCGTTGTTTATAATATCATACCATGGATTGGAAATCAAGGCTTTAATTCAAGGAAGTAATTACTTGAAATTTAATATATCAATAATAAAGGGGTTTGTTTTCCACAAACCCCCTGCCATTATTCCTGTTCGAACATATCCTTGCCAACGCCGCAATCCGGGCAAACCCAATCATCCGGTAAATCCTCAAAGGCTGTTCCCGGTTCAATACCATTATCAGGATCTCCCACTTCGGGATCATAAACATAGCCACATACTGTACAAACCCATTTTTCCATAAAAAAACACTCCTTTCTCTTTCTTTAAATATACCACGTATTTTTCCGGTATAACAACTACATTTTTGAAAGTAATTTGATTTGATAATTCTATTGGATGTACGGGTTCAGAATTTTCTCGTTGTTACGGTGATATTTCCATAAGGCGTACTGCAAGCCATCTGCAATGGTTTCACTCATTTTCATGACAAGACTTAACCTGGTATTCTGTAAAACCATAAAATCCATGAAACCACCATGGTTAACAATACCTGTAATATGAATATCCCCTGTTTCAGGCAATTCTTTTTTAAGCCCGGCCCCCGGCTTCAACGGGCCTTTACCTATTGTGATGTATCCTATGTTTCCATGAGTCCCAAGGCATGCATCAACTGCTATTATAAAGTTGTTCGGTACCTCTTTATTTATCCTTTCCAGTGTTTCACACAGGTTTGTCGCATGAACGGGCTGATCCAGCGTACCAACAACCATTGCGCTCAATGTATGATACCGGCTCAATCTGTATCCCACCAAAGGGCCAAGAGAATCACCTGTGGATCTGTCGGTGCCAATACACAGGATAACAATTCTGTTATTCATGCTGACTTTGTTCAAATGCTTAAGTACAGCTTTGGATACTTCCAAAACAGCATTGCTTCTGAAAACATCAATCCAATCCTTCAAAACCACTTCCCCTTTATTTCAAAATCATTGCATTGTTTCTGATACGCGGGCCAGACACAATCAACCCTCAGTTATTTAATGATTATTCCCTTATGTGGTATACTTATGCATTGCAAATACATGATTCTGGAAATAATCATGACTTGTTTCCCCATGACGGGTTAAAACCCGCAAAATGCTTCTGATTTGATTTTGCTGTGAGCATTTCCGCTCAGAATAATAATGTCGAAACAGTAAATTCCGTTGCAGCTGTTAGTATTTTATGCTAATATATGTTTAAAATTAGCCGGAATATTCCTTGGCAATTTCAGTGCGCAGTTTGGCAACAGCACTGAGTTTATGGCTTTAGCCGGGGGGCATCCATAAGCCTCGTTATATATTTTAAGAGCAGGCAGGAGTATATATGTTTTCACCCTATTTTTCTTCTGAGAATTCAAGTTTTAAGTTCATTTTGGACATACTTGACGGCATGGATGATTGGGTTCGTGTGGTTGACCGCAACAACTCGGTCATTTTTATTAATCGCTCCATGGAAAGAGATTTGGGAATATACGATCTTGCCGGGAAAAAATGCTACGAATTAATGGGATGCGGCAGCCCATGCGAGAATTGTATAACAGACAAGGCTGTCTTTGAAGGGAAATCCCTTAAAAAGGAAGAAGTATTTAATGACAGGATTTTTTCCGTAATGTGTTCTCCCATTGTAGCTGATGACGGAAATATTTACTACGCTGTCGAGGTTTTACGTGATATTACAAAGGAAAAGGAACTGGAACGCGAGCTGATTAAGCAAAACATGAAGCTCCAGCATGATCTTGATATGGCAAAAAAGCTGCAAATGCAGCTCTTACCCCGGGATATTAAAATACCATGCCTGGATTTTGCCTATTCATACCAGCCATGTGATGATTTGAGCGGCGACATGGTGAATATCTTTCCTATTGACAAGGAACGAGTGGGCATTTATATAGCAGATGTTTCGGGGCATGGGGTTTCAGCCTCAATGCTTACGATTTTTATAATATCCACTTTGAACAAAAGGATCTATTCACCCTCCCGGGCTCTTTACCGGCTGTTCAGGCAGTACAACGCCGGCGACTTCGACAAGGATTCATATATTACCATATTTTACGGGATTTATAATACCAGGACCCATGTTTTAACCTATTCCAATGCAGGACATAACTGCGCCCCTGTTGTAATTGGGCAAAACAGTGTTAAACGGCTTTATATGCCAAGCATCCCCATAAGTAACTGGGTTGACAACCCTAAATATTACGATTCTACGGTGCATATTAAAGCAGGAGACAAGCTCTTCCTGTATACTGACGGTGTGACCGATCAATGGCTTGAAGAGCCTGGAAAAATCACATCTGACAATTATATTTTGGATTTGCTTCGTGACAAAAATATCGACCTGAAGACAGCCCTGGACAACATATGCAAATATGTATATACCCGTCTTGAGCGCATAGGCGCAAAACAAAAAGATGATATAACCATGGCTCTGGTTCAGCCTGTGCAGTCAAAGGACTGTTAATCCAAAAACGCAACACTTAAATTATGCGAAGAATTATTGACGGAATTCGCAGCATCTCTTTCCGGTAAGAGTTGTGCAATGCCGGAAACAGTCGCTCCAACAAAACACCTACCCAAACGCCCGCTCATAATTATAAATTAATCCAGCGTTGAGGTCTCCATATCACGGGTCGCTCACCTTAACGCTCTTGACTACATGGTATGCAGCATAGCTTCGAAGTGTGTTGCTCTGCGTCACCAAAATCACCCGAATCACCCGCTGTTTTATGTAGCATTTTTGCTCCGTCGGCTTGCTTATCCTCGCAAAATTATAATAAGCATTGAGTGTCTGTTTACCGGCGGACAATGCGTTAGCATATTTTCCCTCTTTACAAAAGAACATATGTTCGGTTATAATGGAAGCATGAATTATTCCTGCAGTAATACTGAAGGATGATGGTTTTTAATGAAAATTCTTATGCGACCTGTAGACATGATTAGTTACACAACGAAAGACGGTGATATTTCACCGGTAAAATTCCGTATCAGTGACGACCGGAAAGAAAACAGGGTTGTCAGAATAGACAGAATTATATCCCGCAAGGAGGAAAAACTGGCCGGAAACCGAATGCTGGTCTTTACCGTGCAAAGTATAATAAACGGTACCGAGTGCCTGTATGAAATGAAATATGAGTTCAGCACGGGCAAATGGTTCCTTTACAAAATTTAATCTTATTTTCTTAAGCTTGACATGATATCCCGTAGGATTTCCTTTTCCCGTTTATTGGGCAAAAGTTTAAGCTCGGCATCTGCTTTTTGAAGATAACGGTCGATCCAGGCACGGGTATCCTCGATTCCGCCCAATCTAATTATTTGATCTATTATTACTTCCACGTCGGAATCTTTAACCGCATTACCAGCCATCATCCTGCGGGCTTCCCGTGCAAAACCCGTATCTTTTCTTAAAGCCAGAATGAAAGGAATGGTAATTATCCCCTCTTTAATGTCATTTCCTCTGGGTTTTCCGCTTTCTGCAGAGTCCACCGCTATATTCAGTATATCATCATACATCTGAAATGCCATACCAAAGTAAAAACCGAACTTTACAAGATTTCTCTGAACCTTTTCGTTACATCCTGAAAGATAGGCACCTTCCCCGCATGAAAACGCGAACAGCGCCGACGTTTTTCTGCCAATTCTTTTCAAATACTGAAAAAGAGATACATCAAGATTGAAGCGGCTGAAAAACTGTTCGATCTCTGCCTCACATATGGATTTTAAACCCCTGGCAATATTTTCAAGCCTGTCGTCAGGCAATGCCCTTGACAACAGCAGTACTGCCCGTGACAACAGGTAATCACCAACGTAAACCGACATTTTGTCTCCGTACATACTGTTGGCTGTAGGCCTGCCACGTCTCATACCGGCCTCATCAATGATATCGTCATGTACCAGGGTCGCCATATGAAGAACTTCAATGCCGGCAGCAGCATCATATATTTTATCATTCTGCTGTTTTCCGAAACCTGCAGAAAGGATAGTAAAGGCAGGTCTTAATCTTTTGCCCCCTGCTGAAAGTGATTGTAAAAGCTTTTCAAGAGGTTTGCTTCTGCATTTAAGGTTCTTTTCAATTATAGCTTCAACCGTCTCCAGTTTTTCACTGATCTCAGGGTACCTATCCCATATCATTGAGGTTCTCCTCATCTCAATATATTCATGGCATCATTTTCCCATGGATGGGGCTTAAATTCACAGTATCCGCACAGCCACCGAAATCACTAAAAAGAAAAGCCCTGAAAGGGCTTTTCTTTACATAGAGTCTACTTATCTCCCTTTGCTTTCGCCAGCGCATCTTTTGCCGCTTCCTGGAATGATTTCCATGAGCTTGTTGCACCGGTTATTGAATCAACTTTGTCTACGTTTTGGGTTTCTACCAGCTTCTCTGCATACTTTTGGGAAGATTCCAATGCATTCTGAGCTTTTTTGTAATTTTCTTCGCCGGATTCCTTACCATAGTTTTCGTCCTTTAAACTTCCGTCTGCATTGTATTGCAGAAATTCAGCCGATGTAATCTTTCCGTCCTTTACTTCGATTTTAACAGTTCCATATCCGCCACGGCTGTCAGGTGTACTTTGGCCTTCATAGCTTCCGTCTTTAAGTTTTGCACCACCACATGCAGCCAGCACAAAAATAAGCAGAACTGAGATTAAAGAAACAGCAATCTTTTTCATTTTTAACTCCCCCTGATACTCAATATTCCTAGTCTTTTGTTTACCCAAAATGATTGAGTACAAAACAAAAAATTAACAATTATATTGTTCCATATTATTTTATGAAATATAACAAAATTATACCTGTCATCATGGGCAAGTCAATAACCGGTCTAAAAAGTATCAATATTTTCAAAAAAATTAATATATTCAAAAATAGGTGGTAAATATATTAAGTGACTTTCTAACATATGTTTAAATATCGGTAAATGGAGGTGTCCCGATGTCTTACAAGGTTGTTGTCCTTGGAGCAGGCTACGCAGGTATTGAAGCTGCATTGACCTTGCATAAAAAAAAGAAAAAAAGCGATGATATCGAAATATTACTTATCGATAAAAATCCCTATCATACATTCCTGACCGAACTTCACGAAGTAGCCGGTAACCGCATTGATGAAGAAGCCGTTACCGTTCCCCTAAATAAAATTTTCCGCTATACCGATGTTCGCGTTATTCAGGATGAAATTATAAAATACGACTTTGAGAATAATAAAATATCTTCAGGGCACAGTGAATATTACTATGATTACCTGGTTATTGCCGCAGGCAGCAATCCGAACTACTATGGCATACCGGGCATGAAGGAAAACGCATTTCCCCTTTGGTCATATGAAGATGCCATCCGAATCCGTGATCATATATATGATTGCTTTATAAAAGCTTCTCAGGAAATGGATCCAGAGGTAAGGAAAAAGCTTCTGACCTTTGTTGTTGGCGGTGGAGGTTTTACGGGTGTTGAAACCATTGGTGAAATTGCTTTATGGGTTAAATCCCTGTGCCGTGAATATAATATAAGCAGATCCGAGGTAAAACTCTGCCTTATAGAGGCATTGCCCGAAATATTGCGTACAATGAAGGAAAAAAACCGCATAAAGGCAACAAGGTATCTTACAAAAAAGCTAAAAGCAGAAGTTATAACCAATACTTCAATAACAAGCCTTGACGGGGATACATTACATTTAAACAACGGTGACAGTATCAGAACCTCCACTGTTATATGGACTGCGGGTGTTAAAGCCTGCGATATGACAAACAGCATGAACCTTCCTAAAGGACATGCTTGCCGTATTGAAGTGGACGAATACACTTCGGTTAAAGGCTATGATAACGTATATGCCATAGGGGACATAGCGCTGTTCATCCATGAAGGCCATGCATTGCCCGCAATGGTCGAAACAGCCCTGCAGACCGGTGAAGCTGCTGCAAAGAACATCCTTAATTCCATCCGCGGAAAAGAGAAAAAGAAGCTTGAACCAAAATACCATGGCATGATGGTATCGGTAGGCAGTTATTTTGCTGTTGCTGAAATTATGGGAGTTTCGCTGAACAGGCTTTTTGCCGTTATAATGAAACACCTTGTGAATATGCACTATTATTTTGGAATAGGCGGCTTTGAATTAGTTTTCCGTTACCTGAAGCACGAATTTCTGTATAAACGCCAGCACAAGCCCATGCTGGAAGCCTTTATTACGAAAAAGACCATGCTGGTGTGGCTTGTTCCGTTAAGGCTTTTTGTAGGATATTACTGGCTTATGGAAGGAATAAACAAGGCACGGGACGGATGGTTTGTAATTAAAATGCTGGCAGGAAGGGCGACCGATGCTGAAGCAACAGCTTCGTTAACCGAAGAAGGGCATAAAGTGTTCCGCATAGTAACCGAAAATACTCCGCTATGGTACGAATGGATAGCTGAAAACATATTCCTTCCGTATCCAATGCTTTTCCAGTACCTGATTGTAATAGCCGAAATAGGTCTGGGGCTTGCGTTTATTACCGGAACTTTCACTATACCTGCCGCTGTGGTGGGTCTTGGCTTAAATATTATTTTCCTGTTATCCACCGGAATGTACCCTGAAACGTACTGGTTGATACCAGCTCAGATAGCTATGTTTCAGGATGCAGGAAAATCCTTTGGCGCGGACTATTACTTAATGCCCTACCTGATGCGGCAATGGAGATATTTTGTGAGGAATAAAAAGATAAAGCTTAATCTGTTCAGGTGATATGGATGCTTATCAACAGCAAAAAACGTAAACTGTCAGTGTTTAAATGCTTTATAACGCTGCATGTGGCACTGATAGTTTACGGCTTGACGTAAACGGTGCTTAAAACCTATGTCCAGTCATTGGGTTACATCAGATGTACATGTTTTCTTTGTGCGTTTTGCACCGAATATACGGGCAGAAAACCAGTAGCCGAAAATCCCGACACAAGCTCCCGAACTGTCAATGAGAACATCGGTAACTTGTGCTCCCCGTCCTGGAACATACAACTGATGTATTTCATCCGAGGCTGCGTAAAATACACATAACAGAAAAGAAAATGCCAGACTTTTAACCATGTTATTACCGCTTCTTCTAAAGGCGTTCATTGCCAGAATGCCTAATACCAGATACAAAAAGAAATGAGCATTTTTCCTGATTATATGGTTAAGAGTGTATATGTTAATTTCAGCTTGTGGGGCAACATTTTCCACTACGTTTACAACAACTTCGGTTACAGTTGAACTTAACCGGCTCGATTGCTCTGCAACCTGTGAAGATAAACCGAATATAAGTATCATCCATGCAAATACACATGTCCAGGATATTATTTTCTGCATCAGTTGAAGCCCTTCTATATTTTATTCATTTTGCAACTATGTACTGTTAATTGTATCAATAAAATACAGGCCTGTACACATAAACCAAAAATTATTTTTTGCAATTTGGGCATAAGCCGTATATTTCAAGTTTATGGCCCGTTAATTCAAATCCCTGTTTGCTGCACATTAATTTTGCATATTCATCATCTATCGGGCAGTCTTCTATGGATATCATCCGGTTGCAACCGGTACAGACAAGGTGATGCTTATGCTCCACTCTTTTATATTCGTACAGTGATTTATTATAATCCAGTAATGTGGTTTTCACAATCAATCCGTTCTTCAGCAACGCTTCCATTGTCCTGTACACTGTTGAGAGGTTAACAGAGGAAACCGTATTTTTTAAAATGCTGAATACCTCCTCAACAGTCATTGGAGTTTCGGCATCATCCAGTATCTCCAGAACCTTAACCCTGACATTAGTAATCCGAAGCCCTTTCTGTGTAAGTATGCTGCGGTAATCATCCTTTCCTGGCAATTTAATCCTCTCCTTAAACTAATCTTTTCTCCTTCTCCCAATAAAACTTTTAGACACCAGTGTTATTACCAGTGAAACAACACCTGTCATAACAATTGTGCCTCCAGGTTTCAGGTTTAAATAATAAGAAATGAACAAACCGGATACAACAAAAAAAACCGAAAACAAAATTGAAAAAATAACCGTCTGTTTAAAGCTTTTTGCTATTTGCATTGAAGCTGCGACAGGAAGCACCATCATTGATGAAACAACAAGGGTTCCGACAACACGTGAGGATATTGATATTGTCACGGCAGTCAGAAGCGTGAAGACAATAGTAACAAGCTGCACAGGCACACCGGCAAGCCTTGCGGATTCTTCATCAAAAGTTATATAGAACAACGCCCTGTAAAGAATAATGAACAATGCCAGCACAACAATTGCAAGAGCCATTATCAGATATTTCTCAAACGGGCTTATTGCAATAAGGCTGCCAAAAAGGAAGCTGTTGAAGTTTGCGTTTGTAACAAATCCCGAAAGAATTGCTGCAAGGCCAATACCAACAGACATTATAACCGCAGTTGATATTTCCGCGTATTTTGGTATTGCTTTGCGAATTCTTTCTATACACAGCGAGGCAGCGACAGCAAAGATTACTGCGCTTATAATTGGGTTTACCCCGAAAGTAAGACCGGCTGCCACTCCGGCAAGCGATACATGGGACAGTGCATCCCCCATTATCGAAAGTCTTCTAAGCACCACAACAACTCCTATGCAAGGAATTATTACTGCTATTAATATGCCAACTATAAAGGCATTTATCATAAAGTCATATTGAAATATCTCTAACATATTCCATCCCTCGGTTGTTTCTTATGGTCACAGTTATTGCATTGATGGCTATGGATTTGCACGGTGTAACCGTAAACTTCAGACAGAATCTTATCGGTAACAGGCTCAGCGGTATCATGTACGGTAAGCCCCTGTTCCCCCAGACATACCAGTTTGTTCGCATGGACTGTGATTGCCCCTATGTCATGAGTTACCATTATAACCGTGATTCCCATTTCCCGGTTAAGCCTTGCCAGAAGGCAATATAAAGCCTCTTCTGATTTTGCATCTATCCCTGTGGTTGGCTCATCAAGAATCAGGATATCTGGTTCTGAAACCAATACGCGGGCAATAAAAACCCTTTGCTGCTGCCCGCCGGAAAGCCTGCCTATCAGCTTGTTGCCATAATCCTGCATGCCGACTTGTTTTAAAGCGTCATAGATCTTCCTGTCATAGTCTAAAGGCTTTTTCCTGAAAATCCCGTTATTTGCCAGCAAATTGACGCCAACGACTTCTTTTACCGTGGCGGGAAAATCACCGTTAAAACTGTTTGCTTTTTGCGAGATGTATCCTATTTTTGACCACCCGTTAAATCTTTTAATATCCTCTCCAAGGATTTTTATGTGCCCTTTATCCGGGGTAAGAATTTTTAAAATAAGCTTTACCAAAGTGCTTTTGCCCGAACCGTTTGGACCTATAATACCGACAAAGTCGCCTTTATCTACGGAAAAGCTTACATTGTCCAGTATGTAATTCCCCTGATAGGCAAATGACAAATTCTCAACTTCCAGTATGTGCACTTAAATTCCCCCTACTGCAAAGCATCTGACAGCGCTTTTAAATTCTCCTCCATTACAGAGAAATAGTCCTTGCCCGCTTTTAAATCGTCATCGCTTATTCCCTCAAGAGGGTTTAAAACCGCAGTACGGGCACCTGTTTCTCTGGCAACCTGATCTGCAACCTTTGAACTGGAAAACCCATCGTAAAATATAACCTTTACGTCGTGTTCTGTAACAAAATCTATGATTTTACCCATTGTCCCTGAATCTGGCTCTGAACCGCTTGCAGTACCTTCCAGTGCAAGCTGTTCCAGGCCGTATGCACTGCACAGGTATCCGTAAGCCGCATGGGAAACCACTATTTCCTTACGCGAAAAGGAAGATGCAGCCTCTTTATACTTTTTATCCAGCTGATCAAGCTTTTCGGCGTAGTAATTGAAATTTTCCTCATAATACCGGCTGTTTTCGGGATCTGCCTGAACCAGCGCGTCTTTAATAGCCTTCATCTGGATTTTGGCGTACATCGGATTAAGCCATACATGGGGGTCATATTCATGGCTGTCGTGGGAACCTTCCTCATCCTGCTCTGTTCCCTCATGCTCATGGGAATGCTCCGATTTTTCAAGGGGGATCTGTTTTGATGTTTCCACAGCAATAAGGTTATCATTGTTTATTGATTCCAGTACTTTTCCTGCCCAGCTTTCCATCCCTGCACCGCTATAAATAAACAGCGATGCTTTTGATAAACCGGCTATGTCCTTAGGGCTTGGTTCCCATTCATGGGGCTCCATTCCCGCCGGAACCATGTTAATCACATTTACTTTGTCCCCGCCTATTTTCATTGTAAAATCATACATAGTATAAAAACTTGTATAAACGGTAATTTTGCCGCTTTCGGGTTTAACATTGCCCGAACTGCAGGAACTAAGCATTATAAGCGCCACCAGTATTGACATGATAGCTGTTAAAAATTTTAATTGCCGCCCATTCATACCCATCGTCCAGTTTTAAAACACCCTTTCTTCCGGCATATATCCTGCCGGATATTATCTTTCCTGATAATTTTTATCAGCATATTCTTACAACCATAAATGCAAATGCTTTGCATTTGCGTATTTATTATATTGTAATTTACCCAAAAAATAAATACCCTATTCAATATTAAATTATTAAAAGAAACCAGATAATAAATTCCACCGCAAGACGTGAGCTTATCGAAAAAAAGGCATACAAATGGAAAGACGCCCTTTATATGAGCTGTTGGACCAGCGGGCGTCTTTACAGTTTATTTAACTGTTAGGGGGGGTAGACTTAATTAAAATATTGATATTTATAAATAATAAAATGTACGCGATTGAATAACTTTTTCACCTTTGATATTTAGCTGATTCACATTATTCATAAAACTTCGCTGAACTAATCATTTCGTGTTCTTCAACCACTTCACCGTCGACATATACATACCCTGTTGCAACCGATCGGTATAAATATCCTGACAATACATACCATGTCCCGCCTGCCCCACAACTGTCAATTTTCTCAGTATTTGACCAGGATTTTATTGTTTTCCACGAGTAAGTTTTAACATCATATCGCTGGAGTTCTACTTCAACTTTCAACTCATCAGCATTAAAGGCATTTAATAAAGCTTCTGCTGTGGCTTTACCATACCTGTTAATGTCAAAATAGTGTGTCATCGTGTTAATATAAGTAAACATAGGCCTGAAATCATTGGTTGCCTCAGTTTTGTCAACAGCATATGTAGGAACTGAAAATACCGAAAGAATCAAACTGAAAACCAATAAAATTTTAATTATTTTTTTCATACTATCGCCTCCTTGCTAATAAAACAATCGAAGGAAACATTTTGTTACACTTTTTTATAAATTTTTTTATTTCTTTTCCAAACTTTCTGCAATTAAAAGTAACTTATCTGCATCCAGATTTGATGTTAAATGAAAGCTGAATTCTTTATTATTCCAGATTAATATATTTTTATCTTCTTTTTTGCTAAGTATGGCTTTCTTGCCCTTAATTTCCACCTCTTTTTTTTCTCCGCCCTCGGTATCTAAACTGTTGTCACTTCCATTAGGAACTTGAATAAAAAGTATATACTCACCATTGTTATTAATTAACTTAACTTCTTTAATATTTTCTATTTCATTTGTTCTTTCGATGTAAAAACCCTTCGGTAAATAAGTTGGAAAGTAATAACTATCCCACTCAGGTATTTTTAAATCTTCGAGTGATTCTCCACGAATCTTTACATTTGAATATTCATTATGATCAGTGGAAAAAAGATTGTATATCTGGACTCTGAATGCTTCCACACTAAGTGAAAGCGTAGCTATGGAGATAAACACCACAGCAAGTATAACAGCTACTCTGGAAGAAATACTCTTTAACTTCACTTTGGACTTTTTCAGGGTATTTTCCTTATTGATACTCTCAATATACTGATTAAACCAGTCATCCAACGTTTCGGGTATATCTATCCGGTCAATTTCATTGTTCAGACTGTCCATATCCGCACATATGTTATCTATATGTTGTTCAGCGATATAGCGGTAAAATGCAGACATCAGTATATTCTGCTTTTCTATTTCCCTATTCTGCTGTCTGTTCATAGTACTCACCTTTCATTATTTCATGCAGGGCTTTTTTCGCACGGTGTATTTTAACCCTGACATTGCCTTCAGTTGTATTCAGCAAATAGGCTATCTCTTCAATGGAAAACTGGTATGTGTATCTTAGAACCAAAACATCAGCATATTCAGGATTTATCAAAGCCAATTTCTGGGCAATCCAATCGGCATTTTCAATCTTCAGCATGTATTCTTCCGGGTTCACATTATAATCTTCCAGATCGGTAAGCCTTTCCATATCTATATCCGATATTCTCCTTTTCTTTTTATATACATTTATGGCAATATTTCTTACTATAATAACAAGAAAGGCTTTAGTTTTGTTACACTCAATTTCTTCAATTTTATCCAGGTGATTACAAATTTTAATTATTGCCATGTGAACCACATCTTCAGCTTCATGATAGTCTTTCAGAATGCTGTAGGCAATATAAAATAACAGTTTTTTATATGTAATGTATATTTGTTCTATTTTATTCCGATCAAAATCATTATCAATTACAATATCAAAAAACAGCATAACATGTCTCCTGCTTATCAGGCTAATACTATGCATGTATAAAATAACATTAATGTACATATTATGTCAATCCAGCAGTGTTTATTCCGATATTGTAATTAGCTAGCAATTCAAAGAATATGGTGACTAAAGGAAATGGCAGGGTTCAGTACCTGTTATGAAAGAATTGAACGGTAAACTCTGATTCCACCCTGTTTAACTACATCTTCCACATTGCCAAAAATTTCTTCCATTATCTTTTTATATGTTGAGCCGCCTTTGTTATGATATGCAACAAGCCAAAAAGCCCCGTTATATTCCAAATGCTCTCTGGCTTCACTGATAATCCGGGTAACTACCTTTTTCCCTGCTGTTATAGGAGGGTTTGTCACTATATCATCAAAAAGGCTGTTGCCAACACCTTCATATAAATCCCCTTTAATTATCTGAACCCACAGATTGTTTCTTTCGGCGTTTTTCTGTGCATACAAAACCGCACGTTCGTTGATGTCGGTTAATGTAACAATCAACTGGGGATACAGGGCTTTTATGAACAAGCCTATTGCCCCGTAGCCGCAACCCATGTCCAGCACTTTATGTCCGGTGGGTTTAAATGTTTCAATTAAGATTCGGGATGCTTTGTCAATATGATTTTCAAATGCGAAAACACCACTTACCGATACAAATTCCAGTGTTTTATTTTTATATGTCTCTTTGAATACCTTTTCCTTTATCTCTGAAGTGGGCTTTTCACTGTAATAATGCTCATTCATCTTTTTTCTCCCTGTCCTGCAAATATTTTTTTAATGCCTGATATCCCGGATGTTTTCTTACACTTTCAAGATCTTCGTCTTTATCGGCATAACTTATAAATTCGGGATTTAACTTAGCTGCCCGGACCACATCGAGAAACGCTTCTTCAATATTTCCCGACATTGCCAAAAAACATGCCCTGTTATAATACAGAAACGATGCTCCCGGATTGCACCGGATGCCTTCGCTGATAACTACAATAGCCCTGTCCAGTTTCTTTTCTTCCTTGTATAAAAGTGAAAGATTCAAGAAACTGTACGGATACCTGTTGTATCCTCTTATCGATTCCCAGTAGCATTCCTGGGCCTTATGCTCATATCCCATTTTGGCATATACAACTCCCATATTGAATAAAACTTTATGATGCCCGGGGATTATTTCCAGGGCTTTTCTGAAATAATTCAGCGCTTCAACATTCATACCCAGCTCTTCGCAAATTGAGCCGGCATTGTTATTGGCCCAGAAGTTTGCCGGGTTCAATTCGATAACCTTCTTATAGCATTCAAGCGCTTCGTGTTTTTTGCCAATTTCGAATAATGAATTGGCCATAAAAAACCAAGCAGGTACATATTTAGGATTTACATCTATAGCTTTTTTAAACCATGTAATTGCATCCTGATAACGCTTTTTATTGTCATACAGTATTGCGATACCGTAATATGACCTTGGGTCATCGGGATATGCCCTGATGTTTTTGTAATATATTCTGGCTGCACGAAAGACAGAACCCATCTGATCATAAACAAGAGCCAGGTTAAGGGAATTCTCCAGGGATTTCCTGCCCGTTATACAGTTAATAGCCGATATAATACAATACTTAACATACAGCTTAATCTTTTTCATATCCTTTTCGCCCTTAGCGTATTTAATCCAACCGTTTTTTATATATTATTATAACAAACCTGTATATGTCATCCAAATCCAGCAGTTAACCGGTATATGCTTCCCGCGGATAACTGACCGCCCCGGTGAAACGGTGCCATGACAGGCATTCCCGTTGATGGGATAAGATAACCAAACCCCTTAAATAACAAATGTTGATATTATAAAAACAATAAAAAACACTATCAAAAACAGGTTAATAATCCTGTCATCCTTTGTATAGACCAGTTCTTTCATCCTGGTGCGTCCTATATCGCCACGGTAACACCTTGATTCCATTGCAGTTGCAAGTTCTTCAGCCCTTTTGAACGCGCTTACAAAAAGCGGTATCAGAACGGGTATAAAACTTTTTGCTTTCTCAATAAAATTTCCTGTGTCGAAATCCGCACCCCGTGATGACTGGGCTTTTATTATTCTGTCGGTCTCATCTAATAATGTCGGAATAAAGCGCAAAGCAATTGACATCATCATTGCCATTTCATGTACAGGAACCTTTATTTTTTTCAGCGGTCTTAAAAGTTTTTCCAGGCCATCAGTCAGTGCGATGGGGGTTGTTGTGAATGTCAGTATCGAACCGATAATGACCATCAATGAGAGCCTCATTGCAATTATAACAGCCTGAAATATGCCTTCAAGGGTAATTCTGAATGAACCAACCGAAACCAGTACAGTATTTCCCGGGTATGTAAAAACATTTATCACCGATGTTATTACAAGTATGACTAAAAGAGGTTTAATACCCCTTAAAGTATAGCTTACCTTAATTTCACTTATTGCAAGGATAATTCCAACCAATGCAATCATCATAACATACCCGTATATGTTATTTGCGGTAAAAAGCGCAATCAAAAGTAAAAAGGTCCAGATTATTTTTGTTCTTGGATCTGCGCGATGCAATATCGAATTCCCCGGGATATACTGACCCATAGTTATGTTTTTAATCATAATTACCCCTCTGATAATCCCTTTATAATGTATATAAATATCCAAACATCTTAATAATTTTCAGGTTATTTTCTCAATATCCTTTTCAGTTCTGTAATTCCCTCATCCACTGTCAGTATGTCTTTTCTGACATATGGATTTCTCCTGTTCAGGCGGTAGAACAATTCTGTTATTTGCGGCACGTCCAGCCCTACCTTTGAAAGAAGTTCCCTGTTGGAAAATACCTCCCTTGTTTTGCCTGCTAAAATCAATTTGCCATGATCCATAACTGCAACCCTGTCACAGTATTTTGCAATGTCCTCCATTATATGTGAAACAATAATTATTGTAGTATTCTTTTCCTTGCGTAAGTTCAATAAAAACCGGTATATTTCCATGCTGCCTGCGGGATCAAGGCCGGCTGTCGGCTCATCCAGCACCAGGATTTCCGGGTTCATTGCAATAACGCCGGCTATAGCTACCCTTCGTTTTTGCCCGCCGGACAGCTCAAAAGGTGATCTGTCAAGAACATCTGCCGGCAATCCTGTTATTTCAGCAGCCTCCCGTACACGTTCTTCTATTTCATTATCGGGTATGCCCATTTTTCTAAGGCCAAAGGCAATATCTCTACTTACGGTTTCTTCAAATAACTGATCCTCAGGGTTTTGAAAAATCAAACCCACTTTCATCCTTAATTCCTTAAGTGCCTTTCCCTTCGGAACAATCCCAGAGACACTTATACTTCCCCCGGTCGGCGATAAAAGGCCGTTTAAATGCTGGATAAGCGTTGATTTGCCTGAACCGGTGTGCCCTATAATCCCCAGTATCTCACCTTTGTATACATCAAGATTCACATTCATCAACGCATGTTTTTCATACGGGGTGTTTGGCATATATGTATATGACAGGTCTTTTATTTCAATTACTTTCTCTTTTCTTTCGGCTTCATGCGTTTCACTTATGACCGAAGGCCTGTATTCTTTATTTGCAAAACTGTATTTTGCAAGTACTTCTTCCACCTCATCTATATGAACGGGTATTCTGCCGCCTTCTATAATGCCTTCATTAACTGCTTTTATATAAAAAGAGGAGGCCTGTGGTATGTCCATTCCAGCCTTTTTTAAAATTTCAGTATTCGCAAATACATTTCTTGGGGTTCCTTCCAGTACAAGCTGCCCGTTATTGATTACCAGAACTCTGTCTGCATGCGCGGCTTCGTCCATATGGTGGGTTATCAGTATAACTGTGATTCGGTCTTCCTTATTAAGCTTCCGGATTATACTCATTATATCCCGCCTGCCGACAGGGTCCAGCATTGATGTTGCCTCATCAAGCACAAGGCACTTTGGATTCATTGCAAGAACACCTGCTATCGCCACCCTTTGCTTCTGCCCTCCTGAAAGCATATGAGGTGAATGGTGGATGTATTTGAGCATGTTAACCTTTTCCAGAGATTCCTCAACCCGTTTCCGAATTTCCGCAGGAGCCACCCCAAGATTTTCAGGCCCAAAAGCCACATCCTCTTCAACTGTAGTGGCAACAATCTGGTTATCAGGATTCTGAAAAACCATTCCTACCTGGCTTCGGATTTCCCAAATCAAATCCTCGGCATGAGTATATTTATCAAAAATGCATACAGTGCCGTTTGTCGGAAGCAACAGGCCATTCAAATGCTTTGCAAGTGTTGACTTGCCCGAGCCATTCCTTCCGACAACAGCAATAAATTCACCTTCATTTATTGAAAAGTTAATATTGCTCAAAGCCCGGAAAGGCTCACTTTCTCCACGGGCTGAATATATATATTCCAAGTCTCTTACGACAACTGCTTTCATTAGCTGATACTCCATTACCGGTATTTATCGAAACAGCGGATGAAATACCGCTTTAGTTCATCACACCGCTTCAACGGGGCCGAATGTCCAAATGCTTTCTGTTACATGAAACATACGTTTGCCGTATGATTTTTTACTGCGCTGTTTTGAGCCCCGTTATGATTGGACAAAGCTTCTCCTAAAACAAAGGAGAACGATTTCCTCGCTCTCCCCTCAAAATTGCTATTTAACAAGTTCCAGTATTACCATTTCTGCCCCGTCCCCTCTCCGAGGTCCTATTCTGTACATTCTTGTAAATCCGCTTGCTCTGTTCTGTTCTTTATAACGAGGGGCAATCTCATCCATCAGTTTATTGACAAGATTGAGATTCTTGCCGTTCTCATCCTTAACCCTGTAAAGCCATGAAATCATTATTCTTCTTGCATGAAGCCTTGACGGGCTGTCCACCGGTTTCATTTCGGTCTTTACTTCTCTTTCGACAACTTCATAGCTTTTGTCGTTTTTGGATTTCTTTGATTTTGTCATTTTATTACCCTTACTGTCAAGTACAGGCGTACTTATTTTTACCTGTTTTGTAGTAAAGTTATCACATTCCTTCACAGCCAGAGCAATCAACTTGTCTGCAATAGGCGCAACTTCTTTGGCCCTTGCTTCGGTTGTTTCAATTTTCCCATATTGAATCAGTGAAGTAACCAGACTTCTCAGCATAGCTTTTCTCTGATCAGTCGGCCTTCCCAGTTTTCTTTGCCAAGCCATTTTTGGTTTCCCTCCTTATGGATATTTTTAAGTCTCTTCAGACGGGGCCAAAGACAATCCAAGGGCTTCCAGCTTTTGTGTAACCTCTTCAAGGGATTTACGCCCAAGGTTTCTCACTTTCATCATGTCTTCTGCCGTCTTGCTAATAAGTTCTTCAACAGTGTTAATTCCTGCTCTTTTCAGACAATTGTATGAACGTACAGAGAGATCCAGTTCCTCTATGGTCATCTCCAATACTTTCTCTTTCTTTGTCTCTTCCTTTTCCACCATTATTTCGGCGTCTTTTGCGTGCTCTGTCAAATTAATGAACAGATTCAAATGCTCGCTTAATATTTTGGCACCCAGGCTAATAGCCTCATCCGGTTGGACACTTCCGTTTGTCCATACTTCTATGGTTAATTTGTCATAGTCGGTTACCTGCCCTACACGGGTATCTTCCACCGTGTAGTTCACCTTTTTAACCGGCGTATAGATTGAATCAATAGGAATTATGCCTATAGGCTGATTAGGTTTCTTATTCTTTTCAGCAGGTACATACCCTCGGCCTGTGTCCACCATCAGTTCCATGTATAAACGGTTATTTCCGCTGATTGTAGCAATATGAAGGTCAGGGTTCAGGATTTCAACATCTGCGTCTGTTTTAATATCTCCTGCTTTTATTTCTCCGTCGCCTTCATAGTCGATATAAATCACCTTTGGACCATCTGAATGGACTTTTAACGAAAGCTCTTTAATGTTCAGTATGATTTCTGTTACATCTTCCACAACACCGGGGATGGTTGAAAATTCATGCAGCACACCGTCTATCTTTATGGAAGTGACTGCAGCTCCCGGGAGTGAAGAAAGTAAAACACGCCTCAGGGAATTTCCCAAAGTAATCCCGTATCCTCTTTCGAGAGGCTCAACAACAAACTTCCCATAGGTGAAGTCTTCGGCCATTTCTACACATTCAATTTTTGGCTTTTCAATTTCTATCATTCAAAGACCCTCCCTGTTACTCTTAATTACCAGGCGGTACGCAATATCAATACATATCCGCGATACGAGGGCAACCGTGAATTCAGTTGCTTATAATAGAGGCTATATCGGTTACTTCGAGTACAACTCAACAATAAGATGTTCTTGAATTGGCAGATCAATATCTTCTCTTTCAGGTAAGGAAATAACCCTGCCTTTCATATTCTCCTGATCAACCTCAAGCCACTTCGGTACTACTTTACCTCCGGTGACATCCAGTATGTCCTTGAAACGTTCTAATTTTCTGCTATTTTCAGCCACCTCTATTACATCGCCCACTCTAACAAGATAGGAAGGTATATTAACTCTCTTTCCGTTAACCAGGAAATGCCCATGGGTAACCAGTTGGCGTGATTCATCCCTCGATGTTCCAAAGCCCATTCTGTATACTACATTATCCAATCGGCTCTCCAGAATCTGGAGCAAAATTTCACCGGTGATTCCCTTTTTGCGAATAGCTATTTCATAGTACTTTCTGAACTGGCTTTCGAGAACTCCGTAAAATCTTTTTGCTTTCTGCTTTTCGCGAAGCTGAATACCGTATTCGGACAATTTCTTTCTTTGCTGGCCGTGCATACCCGGCGCATAAGGCCTTCTGTCTACAGCGCATTTATTGGTATAGCATCTTTCTCCCTTGAGGAAAAGCTTTTGGCCTTCCCTGCGGCACAACTTACAAGATGCACCAGTATATCTTGCCATTTGTATTTACACCTCCGATTAAATTCACAATTTAACTAGGCCCAATATTTAAAAAACTCCCTGTAACCTGTCTGGAAAATAATATAATAGGGCCTCTCTGCTTATAAAATTATCGACAATATTTCTTATTTCCAATCCAATATATTAAACTCTTCTTCTCTTGGGAGGTCTGCAACCATTATGAGGAATAGGCGTAACATCTTTGATCATGCTAACCTCAAGGCCCGCAGCCTGTAATGCACGTATTGCGGCTTCACGGCCCGCTCCCGGACCCTTAACATAAACAGAAACTGTTTTCATTCCATGTTCCATAGCTGCTTTTGCAGCTGTTTCTGCTGCCTGTTGCGCCGCAAAAGGTGTGCTTTTCTTTGAACCTCTAAAGCCTAATCCACCTGCACTTGCCCATGAAACTGCATTCCCCTGAACATCCGTAATTGTTACTATCGTATTATTAAAAGAGGAATGAATATGTGCGCATCCACGCTCAATATTCTTTTTCTCTCTCTTTTTTCTTGTTCTACGAACAACCTTAGCTGCCATTTATTTACCAACCTCCTACTATTTCTTCTTGTTGGCCACTGTCTTCTTCGGGCCCTTTCTTGTTCTTGCGTTGGTTTTTGTTCTTTGACCACGCACAGGCAATCCCATTCTGTGTCTTCTTCCCCGGTAGCAACCAATCTCTATCAGTCGTTTAATGTTCAGCGCTATGTCTCTTCTGAGATCTCCTTCAACAACATATTCCTTTTCAATTGTTTCCCTCAGTTTGCTGATTTCGTCATCTGTCAAATCTCTTACCCGGGTATCAGGATTAATGCCTGTCTTTTCCAATATCTGTTTTGAACGGGTTCTGCCTATGCCAAATATATAGGTTAACCCTATCTCAACCCTTTTTTCTCTGGGCAGATCAACACCTGCAATACGAGCCAATGTCTTACACCTCCGAAAGTAATCACTTTTTATATACGACCTTTTTCTTTCCTAATTTCTTGTGCCTGGCATATCTGTCAGTGATTTTTATTCTAAATTTTAATTTCAAAATATATAATCTATGTTAAAGGTTCAAAAGCAACAAATATGCATTTGTTTCAGCCGCGCTTTCAGAACCTTTATTTTCTTCCGGTCCCGGAAATTCCGGAACCATATATGCTTTAAAGATTCTCTTTCCTTTAACAGGACAACACCATGTTAACCCTGACGCTGTTTGTGCTTAGGGTTATCACAGATTACCATTATTCTGCCTTTTCTGCGTATAATTTTGCATTTTTCGCAAATTTTCTTTACTGAAGGTTTTACTTTCATTTCCGACCCTCCCGTCATAGCTGTGCTAAAATAATTATTCTTTATTTCCCTCTCCAGGTTATGCGCCCTCGGGTAAGGTCGTATGGCGACATTTCCACTGTGACCTTATCACCGGGTAATATCCTGATGTAATGCATTCTTAGTTTACCTGAAATATGAGCAAGGATTTTATGGCCATTTTCAAGTTCAACCCTAAACATTGCATTAGGCATTGCTTCAATAACTTTACCTTCAACTTCAATTACATCTTCCTTTGACAAACCGACACCCTCCTTAATTTAAAACCTGCAGCAGATTTTGCATCTCATTTAAAGTCTTTTGAATGTCAGCGTTTATAAGCTTTCTGCCATTCTTTAGAATTTCTACAATGTTTTCAGCCACTAAATCCGTATATTTTAAATGTTTAATTCTTTTCTTTTTCGGCTTTTCGACAGGGCGCAAATCCCCATCGGAAATCAGTACAAAATCTTCATCAATTACACCAATGACAATGAACAGTCTTCCTTTATCCCTGCCTGCCTTTGAGTATGCAACCCTGCCAATAACAGGATTCGACCATTCCATCTAAATCATCCTTTTTTAGGCTTAACTACTATATTTTAAAGTAAGTTAAGCTCTTTTTCAAGCTCTTATCATAAAATTTTCTATTCTGTCAGTATTTCAGGTTCGTTTTCGGTAATAGCTATGGTGTTTTCATAATGGGCAGACAATTTCCGGTCCTTGGTAACTACTGTCCATTTATTGCTTAATACATCAACTGCCCAATGACCTTCATTTACCATTGGCTCGATTGCCAAAGTCATTCCCTTTTGAAGTCTCGGGCCTCTCTCCCGCGTGACAAAATTCGGGATTTGAGGTTCCTCATGCATCTCTGTACCAATTCCATGCCCTACAAAATCACGGACTATCGAATATCCGTTGCCTTCAACATACTGCTGGATTGCCCGTGATATATCGCGTATTCTCATGCCCTCTTTTGCCATTTCAATACCTTTATAAAAACTTTCCCTGGTTACTGTTATGAGCCTGCGGGCTTCAGGTGACACAACACCTACTTCATAAGTTCTTGCAGCATCTCCATGATAACCCTCATATATAGCACCTATGTCGATGCTGACAATGTCCCCTTCTTTCAAAGGTATATCATTTGGTATACCATGAATCACTTCGTGATTAACGGATGCACAAATACTGGCCGGGAAATCAATCCCACCGTATGGGTTTGGTACACCTTTAAAAGAAGGAATACCACCTAACTTCACAATGACTTCCTCTGCAGCTTTGTCAAGTTCCTTTGTAGTTATTCCGGGAGCTATCAGTTCCTCAATTCTCCGGTGAGCCATCGCTACTATATGGCCAGCTTTACGCATCAGGTCAAGTTCCCGCTGCGATTTTACTGTTATCATAAAAATCGCCTACTTCTTAATTAGCTTTTCCATTATTTCATTAGTGGTTTCCATAATACCCCTGGTACCGTCAAATCGGAGCAACAAGTCTTTCTTCTCATAGTAATCTATCAGGGGCGCTGTTTTTTCGTGGTATGTTTTAAGTCTTTCCAAAACTGTCTGTTCTTTATCGTCATCGCGGATAATTAATGCTTCCCCGCAAGAATCACATATGCCTTCGGACTTTGGAGGATTTGATAAAACATGGTAAGCCATCCCGCACCCTCTGCATACCCTTCTGCCTGCCATTCTTTTTACAATCACATCATCGGGTACTTCAAGGTTGATCACCGCATCAAGTTTTACACCCATATCGCTTAAAACTCCGTCAAGTTGCTCGGCTTGCGGTATTGTTCGCGGAAAACCATCAAGCAAAAAACCGTTTTTGCAATCAGCTTTCTGCAATCTGTCCTTTACTATGCTGATTGTTAAGTCATCAGGTACCAATAATCCCTTGTCAATGAACTCTTTTGCTTTTCTTCCCAGTTCTGTTCCTTCTTTTATGTTGGCCCTGAAAATATCTCCCGTTGAAATATGAGGTACATTCAGTTTTTGCGATAAATTCACAGCCTGTGTACCCTTACCGGCACCAGGAGCGCCTAACAAAATAAGTCTCATTGCTGCTACACCTTCTATACGCATAGTTTTAAGCAGGAGGTGAGAAAATATTTCCCACTTCCCGCTACTTACTTTTTAATCCAAGAATCCCTTGTAATGTCTCATCATAAGTTGTGATTCAATCTGCTTAACCGTTTCAATTGCCACACTGACCATAATCAACAGTGAAGTTCCGCCAAACCATACATTTGAAATCTTTGTGAATGTCTGAAGCAAGCTTGGCAGTATTGTTATCAATGCGAGGAAAAACGCACCGAACCATGTTACACGGTTAAGTACCTTAGTGATATAGTCAGAAGTGGGTTTTCCCGGTCTTATACCAGGTACGAATCCGCCGTTCTTCTTGATGTTATTTGCAAGCTCTACAGGGTTAAATGCAATCATGGTGTAGAAGAATGTAAAGAACATTACAAGAAGAGCATAAGCTATAGTAAACCACCATTTATCGTTGATATTTTTCAGGTAAGTCAGGAACGGGCCTGTTTCCTTTGAGCCCCAAATAAAGTTAACTATTGTAGACGGGAATGTCATAATTGACATTGCGAATATAATAGGCATTACACCTGCAACATTAACTTTAATGGGTATATGTGTGCTCTGCCCACCATACATTTTCCGTCCGACAACTCTCTTAGCATACTGTACAGGAATCCTTCTTTCGGCTTCCTGAACATAAACAACCAGCGCAATCATTGCTATCATTACAAGGATTATGAGAACCAATACAATATATCCGATTGCTCCTTCTCCAAGCATACCTGCTCTGAGATATTCATATAATATAACTGCGAGAGAAGGTCCCCTGCTTAAAATTCCTGTAAATATCAACAATGAAATTCCGTTTCCAATACCGTATTCGGTAATTTGCTCACCCAGCCACATCAAAAAAGCTGTGCCTGCGGTAAATGACAATGTAACTGTTAAATATGACCAAAAGTTTCTTCTGACAACTGCTTCCCTGATACCAACATACATAGCTGACGCCTGTATGAAACCAAGTATTACGGTACCGTAGCGTGTCCACTCAGCAATAATCTTTCTTCCATGCTCACCTTCCTTAGAGAGCTGCTCTAACTTTGGTATAGCAATGGTCAGTAACTGAATTATGATAGAGGCTGTAATATATGGTTGAATAGACATGGAAAAAATACTCGCATTATTGAAAGCTCCTCCTGAAATTATATTAATAAAGCCAAACAGTGAGCTTCCGGACTGAGCCAATTGAGATAATGCCGCTGCACTTAATCCTGGTACAGGTATATGTGTACCAAAACGGAATATCAACAGCATTAATAGAGTCATCAGCATCCTCTTACGAAGATCAGGAATTTTCCATGCATTCCTGATGGTTCCCACCATGTTATTCGCCATATTATACCACCTCTACCTTTCCTCCTGCAGCTTCAATTTTCTGCTGAGCTGATTTTGTAAATCTGGCGGCTTGTACTGTCAGTTTCTTGCTAATATCCCCTGAACCCAACACTACAATACCGTCATTTATTTTCTTTATTATGCCTTCGTTCAGTAAAAGTTCAGCATTAACTACCGTACCGTCATCAAATCTTTCCAGGTCTGACAGTTTAACTTCGGTATATGTCTTACCAAATATATTATTGAAGCCCCTCTTCGGAACTCTTCTATAAAGAGGCATCTGGCCGCCCTCAAATCCTGGTCTTACGCCTCCGCCTGAACGTGCGTTCTGTCCTTTATGGCCTCTTCCAGCAGTTTTACCGTTTCCTGTACCTTGTCCTCTTCCTTTTCTTTTAGGAAGTTTTCTTGGCACGCTGGGTCTTAATTCAGACAAAGTCATAGGTATTCACCTCCCTATATTTCTTCCACTTCAACCAGGTGTTCTACTTTTTTTATCATTCCGCGTATCGGTGGATTATCTTTTTGAATTACGGAGCTCCCTACTTTATGAAGGCCAAGAGCTTTAACTGTGGCCTTCTGGTCTTCTTTGCATTTTAAAGTACTCCTGACAAGTGTTATTTTTAAATCACCCATGGATAAGCCTCCTATCCCAAGATTTCCTCAACGGTTTTCCCTCTTAACCTGGCGTATTCCTCTGCAGTATGCAATTGAGAAAGCGCATCCATTGTGGCACGAACCATATTTGTAGGGTTGTTTGAACCCAAAGATTTCGTACGTATATCGCGAATACCTGCAAGTTCAAGAACAGCACGTACAGGACCTCCAGCGATAACACCGGTACCTTCTTCGGCAGGCTTAAGCAATACCTTGCCTGCTCCGTATACGCCCAGGGCTTCATGGGGAATTGACTTTCCTACCAATGGGACTCTTATAAGGTTCTTTTTAGCATCTTCTATTCCTTTGCGGATTGCATCGGGTATTTCTGCTGCCTTTCCGGTCCCTACACCTACGTGTCCGTTTTCATCACCGATAACAACCAAAGCGCTGAAACGGAAATTACGGCCACCCTTAACAACCTTTGTTACACGTCCTATATTTACAACTTTTTCTTTCAGGTCTAATGTGCTGGCATCAATTCTCAGCAAGTGACTTCCCTCCTTTGTTCCAAGCGTTAGAATTCCAGCCCGGCTTCTCTTGCGCCTTCGGCCAGTTCCTGTACTCTTCCATGATAGAGGTATCCGCCTCTGTCAAATACAACATTTTTTATTCCCTTTTCAATGGCTTTTTCGCCAATCAATTTTCCAACTTCACGAGCTGCACTCTTGTTTCCGGTATATCCTACCTTGCCCTTTAGAGCTTCGTCCAAAGTGGATGCGGCAACAAGCGTCCGTCCGGATTGATCATCAATTATCTGAGCATAAATATGCTTTGTACTCCTGTATACACAGAGTCTTGGTCTTTCAGCAGTACCGCTGATTTTTTTACGAACCCTTGCATGTTTCCTTTTCCGGACTTCATTTTTATCCTGAAACTTTAGCATATGCCACTCACTCCCTTCTACTATTTCTTAGCTCCTGTTTTACCTTCTTTTCTGATAATTACTTCATCTGCGTACTTAATACCTTTGCCCTTATATGGTTCAGGCGGTCTCTTGCTGCGGATTATTGCAGCAATTTCTCCTACCAGTTGCTTATCAATTCCCTTAACAACTATCTGGTTTGGAGCAGGTACGTCGATGGTAATTCCTGCAGGTTCCTCAATTTCAACAGGATGTGATAATCCTAAAGTCAGATTTAGTTTTTTACCCTGTTTCTGAGCCCTGTACCCAACACCATTGATTTCAAGCTTCTTTTCAAAGCCTTGTGTTACACCAATTATCATATTGTTGATAAGAGAACGGGTCAGGCCATGTAAAGCTTTATGCTTCTTTAATTCTGAAGGTCTCTTTATAATAATCTGATTACCTTCTTTTTCAATAATCATGTCAGGGTGAAAAACCTGAGTGAGTGTTCCTTTTGGACCTTTTACAGTAACTTCCTGTCCATTTAATTTTACATCTACACCAGCGGGTATAACCACCGGCAGTCTTCCTATACGGGACATTAATTTTACACCTCCGTCCTTACATTGAAGATGGAACTATTATAAATTCCATCCTTTTCAGAACCTTCTAATAATAAATTTAATTTTCTATAATTTCCTGGTGCCACTTACCATACAAAAGCAAGTACTTCTCCGCCTATACCTTCTTTTCTTGCTGCCTTGTCGGTCATTACACCCTTCGAAGTTGAGATAATGGCTATACCTAAGCCTCCAAGTACTTTTGGAAGTTCATCCTTCCCTGCATAAACTCTAAGCCCGGGCTTTGAAATTCTCTTAATACCCGAAATAACATTTCTCTTATTTTCGGTATATTTCAGCGTGATGCGAATAATCCCCTGTTTCTTGTCATCAATTACAGTGAACCCTTTAATGTATCCTTCTTCAGCAAGAATTTCTGCGATTCTCTTTTTCAGATTTGACGCAGGAATATCAACAGTCTCGTGCTTCGCATTCGCTGCATTTCTTATTCTTGTCAGCATATCAGCGATTACATCGGTTGCATTCATGGTTACGACCTCCTTTCGGTACTGTTACCAACTGGCTTTTCTCACTCCGGGTATCTGACCTTTATAAGCCAGTTCCCTG
>Ga0134105_1000589_pt1 | contig 35866 bp, 38 predicted proteins | sample 16_3_2metaG_FD_94457 | JGI IMG/M metagenome (GOLD analysis project Ga0134105, IMG submission 94457) | Switchgrass degrading microbial communities from high solid loading bioreactors in New Hampshire, USA - 16_60_3.3_214_A3 metaG | ecosystem: Engineered > Bioreactor > Semi-continuous > Anaerobic... | reverse complement strand
CAGATAGTTAAATACAAGGAGGATTTATTATGCCATTAGTCAACATGAAAGTGATGTTACAAAAAGCAAAAGAAGGACAATACGCTGTAGGACAATTCAACATCAATAACCTTGAATGGACGAAAGCGATTCTCACAGCCGCAGAAGAAATGCAAGCTCCAGTTATTCTTGGTGTTTCTGAAGGTGCTGCTAAATATATGGGTGGTTATAAAACCGTTGTAAATATGGTTAAAGGGTTAATGGAAGACATGAAAATAACTGTTCCTGTCGCCATTCACCTCGACCATGGAAGCAGTTTTGAAGCAATCAAGAAAGCTACAGAAGCGGGATTTACTTCAATAATGTATGATGGAAGTCATCATCCTATTGAAGAAAATATCGCAGTAACAAAACAAGTTGTTGAATACGCCCATGCTCGTGGTTTATCAGTAGAAGCTGAAGTTGGTACTGTTGGTGGTAATGAAGATGGTGTCATTGGCGGTATCCAATATGCTGATTTAGAAGAATGCGTTCGGTTAGTTAAAGAAACAAATGTTGATTGTTTAGCACCAGCGCTTGGTAGTGTTCATGGTCCATATGTTGGTGAGCCCAAATTAGGTTTTAAGGAAATGGAAGAAATTAAAAATGCTACCAATGTGCCTTTAGTATTACACGGTGGTACAGGTATTCCTGATGAACAAATCCGTCGGGCAATTGCCTGTGGTACCTGCAAGATTAATGTAAATACAGAAAACCAAATGGCGTTCACTAAAGTTGTCCGCGAACTTTTAGCCAAAGATGAAAATGTATATGATCCACGTAAGATACTTTGGCCAGGTGCAAAGGCAATTATCGAAGTTGTAAAAGAAAAGATTACATTATTTGGTTCCGCAAATAAAGCACAAGAATTACTATAATTCTTTAAACACAATTATCCCCTTTTATCCATCTCATCCATATAATAATGATGAGTTGTATAATTGGAGTGATAATTGTGTTTTTGTTTTATCATCTTGATAGTACAATCTTAGCTTTACTTGGTACATTATTCACTTATTTCGTTACTGCTTTAGGCGCATCGCTTGTCTTTTTCTTCAAAAATGTAAAAAAAGAAGTTCTTGATTTTATGTTAGGTTTTGGGGCAGGCGTGATGGTTGCAGCTAGTTTCTGGTCTCTTCTAGCACCTGCGATTGATATAGCTGCATCTTTAGGGAAAACTACTTGGATTCCTCCGTTAATTGGTTTCTTATTAGGCGCATTATTTTTACTAGTCATTGATATTTTTCTACCTCACCTACATGCTGATAATGAACTAAAACATTCCGAAGGAATCAAAACTAATTGGCAAAGGAGTATCCTTTTAGTTTTGGCCATTACCCTTCATAATATTCCTGAAGGTTTGGCTATTGGGGTTGCTTTTGGAGCAGTTAAACTAGGAATAGAAGGGGCTACTATATATAGCGCCTTAGCTTTAACATTAGGAATAGGACTTCAAAACTTTCCTGAAGGTGTGGCGGTGAGTGTACCATTAAGAAGAGAAGGAATGCCTAGAGGCAAATGTTTCTTTTATGGACAATTATCGGGAATTGTTGAACCTCTTGCGGGGGTAATCGGGGCACTTCTTGTAACATCAATGCGTGCTCTTCTACCATATGCATTATCATTTGCGGCTGGTGCAATGATTTATGTGGTAGTAGAAGAACTAATTCCAGAATCGAAGTCAAACAAAGAGGCGAAAATAGCAACGATTGGAGCTATAGTTGGCTTTGCGTTAATGATGGTATTAGACGTTAGTTTAGGGTAAACGTTTCCATAATCTTTTAATATCGAAAAAAATACGTTATAATAAGAAATGTTGTTAAAACAATGGAGGTATTGTTATGAATTATGACGTCATTGTCGTTGGCGCAGGGCCAGCAGGCATCTTCACTTGTTACGAGTTGATGATTAAAAAGCCCGATTTAAAAGTTGTTTTAATTGACAAGGGACATGACATTCATCACCGCCGCTGCCCCATCCTAGAAAAGAAGATTGATAAGTGTCCAGTCAATCGAGAAGGAATATCTAGTTGTTATCCAGCCTGTTCCATAACTAATGGATTTGGAGGAGCGGGTGCTTATTCCGATGGTAAGTTCAACATTACTAGTGAATTTGGTGGCTGGATGACCGAGTATTTACCAAATGAAACAGTGGAAGAACTCATAAAATATGTTGATAGTATAAATCTTCAACATGGTGCAACTACCGAAATAACAGATCCATATACCGAAGAAGTAAAGAAAATTGAAAAGAAGGCTTACGCGGTTGGATTAAAACTTTTAAGAGCTCGACTTAGACATTTAGGTACAGAAGAAAACATTGAGATTTTAAAACGTATTAATGCCTCAATGAAGAACCATATTGAGTTTTTATTTAGAACAGAAGTTGTCGATTTAGTGGTTGAAGATGATAAAGTTCAAGGCGTAATTTTAAAGGACGGTAGAACCTTATATGCCCCTAATGTCGTATTAGTTCCTGGTAGAGATGGATCAAGTTGGCTAACGAAAATGATGAAGAAATACAATATTGAAATGATTAGTAATCAAGTTGATATTGGTGTAAGGGTGGAAACCAATAATATTATCATGGATGATATTAATAAACATTTATATGAAGGTAAATTTATTTTTCGGACAAGTTTAGGCACAACAGTACGAACCTTTTGTTCTAACCCATCAGGGCATGTGGTAATTGAAAACCATTCAGGAACGATGCTTGCGAATGGACATGCTTTTAGAGATATTAGACGTGGTAGTGAAAATACTAACTTTGCCTTATTAGTTTCTCATACTTTTACTGAGCTTTTTAATAAACCAAATGAGTATGCTCATGAAGTTAGTCGCTTAGCTAATATGTTGACAAATGGTAGCATCATTGTCCAAAGATATGGCGACATTTTACGTGGACGGGCAACTACGTCTAAGGATATCAAAGAAGGCTTCGTCACCCCGACTCTACCAGAAGCGGTGCCAGGAGACTTAGGTTTAGTCCTTCCTTATAAGACGATGAAATCTCTCATTGAAATGACAGAAGCACTAAATCATATTACCCCCGGAATTGCTTCAGAACATACACTTTTCTATGGTGTTGAAGCTAAGTTTTATTCTGCACGTCCAAAAGTAAATGAGAACTTTGAGACCCGTATTCAGGGATTATATGTAGGCGGTGACGGCGCGGGTATCTCCCGTGGGCTTGCACAAGCGGGGGCAAACGGCGTTTGGATTGCCCGTAATATTGTCACAAAATATCACTAAAATAAAAAACCAAGGTTAGCCTTGGTTTTTACTTTAAGTGTAAGGGATTATTATTAATGACAATTTCTACTAAACCCATATAAACTGCTTCAGGTGAAACTAAGGTTGATACATATTTTTCTAAAGGACAAATGTCTGTTTTATCCTTTCTTAAAATATTAGGAACTAATACTTCATAAAATACGTTAACTTTATGCTTTTTGAGTAACTCTAAAGCAGGTTGAGAAACGGTTTTTCCGTATACAGTTTTTAGTCCACAATATACAACTAAATTGGCTACCGCTAAACCAATAACTTTATCAATTAAAATAGTATCTTGTTGAGGTATCCCGTTATGATAAAGATAATTTACTAATGGTTTAACACCGTTATCTTTAGATTCATAAATCACAATATTATCTAACAATAACACACAAGTTTTATCAGGTTCGAGATAATTAAACTTCATATGGTCCTCTTCTTTCTCAATATTTATAAAATTAAAGGCGGTATTAACACGTTTAATGACGACAGGTATAATTAACATTTGGATTACTGCTCCCACAAGTCCTTGGGAGAGATTTTTTAAAACATTTAACAGTATAAAGGGTTTACTTATATTGGCTAAGAATACTTCCGCCACTAGATAATTGCCAAAAATATTTGCTAGACGACCACAAAACATAGCGATTAATAACGATAAGTAAATATTAAAATGTTTTTTATAGAATAATAAACCGAATATTAATCCATAAGTTAAGGTTTCTAAGGCAATATAGATAACAACGGGATTAGGTGGCATACTGGTTAACTGATGACTAATGAGCGGTGTTAATAAACCAACTATTGCTCCTACTAATGGTCCGAAAAACCCACCTGCAAAATAAGCGGAATAATGAATTGGCAAGAAAAATGGTCCTATACTAATTGGCATTATATGAAAGATGATTGGTAAAATAACACCACAAGCAATGAGAAATCCTGCATAGATGATACGTTTGGTATTCTTCATGGTTAACCTCCTTAGTTGTTTATATTATACGAGTAAATAGATTATTCGTAAAGGTAATAACAGAAATAGATTTGGTTAGATAAAAAAATCACAATTTTTACTTTACTAGAGTAAATTAAGATAAATATATTTAGAAAAACTCATTTGTGGCATTTAATTTTACCTTGAAAAAAGCATGTTGACGTTTTACAATATAGGTAAACGCTATCATCAATCAAACTATATAAAGAATACGGGAGTGATAAAATGTTTAAATCAGATTTAGAGATTGCGCAAGAAGCGAAACTATTACCAATTAAAGAGGTTGCAGAAAAACTAGGTATATCAGAAGACGACTTAGAGTATTACGGGAAGTATAAAGCAAAACTCTCATTAAAATTAAAGGAAAAATTAAGTGACAAACCAGATGGTAAATTAATTCTTGTCACAGCGATAACACCAACTCCCGCTGGTGAGGGGAAATCAACAACAACTGTTGGTTTGGGGGAAGCCTTTGGTCAATTAGGTAAAAAAGCTATTGTTTGTTTGCGTGAACCATCCTTAGGACCAGTAATGGGAGTAAAAGGCGGAGCTGCAGGGGGAGGATATGCGCAAGTTGTACCCATGGAAGATATTAACTTACATTTTACGGGAGATATCCATGCGATTACAACTGCCAATAATGCCTTGGCAGCTTTAATAGACAATCATATTTATCAAGGTAACGAACTAAATATTGATCCTAAGAATATTACTTTCAAACGTTGTTTAGATATTAATGATCGTGCTTTACGAGAAGTGATTATTGGTTGCGGTAGTAAAGTAAATGGCGTAATGCGCGCAGATGGCTTTAACATTACTGTCGCTTCCGAAATCATGGCTGTTTTATGTTTGGCGGAAGATTTAGCGGACTTAAAACGGCGATTAGCGAAAATTGTAATTGGTTATAATTATGATAAACAACCAGTAACAGTAGGCGATTTAAAAGTTGAAGGGGCGCTTGCGTTATTACTAAAAGATGCGATAAAACCAAATCTTGTACAAACTATTGAGAATACACCAGTATTAGTGCATGGTGGTCCATTTGCGAATATCGCTCATGGTTGTAACTCCGTTATTGCGACAAAAATGGGCTTAAAGTTAGCTGACTACGTTATTACTGAGGCTGGATTTGGTGCTGATTTAGGTGCAGAAAAATTCTTTGACATTAAATGTCGCATGGCTAATTTAAAACCAGATGCAGTAGTTATTGTTGCAACCATCAGGGCTTTAAAAATGCATGGTGGCATGAAGAAAGAAGATTTAAAACAAGAAAATGTTGAAGCGTTATTAAAAGGTATAGAAAACCTTGAAAAACACATTGAAAACATCAAGACCTTCAACTTACCATATGTTATAGCTTTAAATAAATTCATCCACGATACTCCAGCTGAATTAGAAGCGTTAATGAATTGGTGCAAGATTAATGGCCATCCAATTGAATTGAGTGAAGTTTGGGAATTCGGTGGTAAGGGTGGCATTAACCTCGCTAAACGAGTTATTGAAGCCATTGATAACTATAAAGGCGAAGAGTTCAAGTTTTTATATGATGTAAATGATTCAATTACCAAGAAAATTGAAACCATCGCAACCAAGATTTATGGTGCTGATGGAGTAGAATATACTGCAGATGCGAAAAAACAAATCGCTGAGTTCGAAGCATTAGGTTGGGATAAACTACCAATCTGCATGGCTAAGACACAAAACTCTTTATCCGATGATCCCAAACTCTATGGTAGACCACGGAATTTTAAGATTACTGTCCGTGAATTGCGACCTTCTATAGGTGCTGGCTTTATCGTTGCTTTAACAGGTACCGTGCTTACAATGCCAGGATTACCGAAAGTACCTGCAGCGATGGCAATGGACGTTGATGAAGATGGCAAATCGTATGGCTTATTCTAAGTAATGTATATTAAATTATAAGGGGCGTTTGGTTATGTCTAAAAAACTTTTTACACCTGGACCGGGGAATATACCCCAGTTTATCCGTGTGCAGCTTTCAAAGGATATCATTCATCACCGGATGGAAGATTATCAACATGTTCTATTCGAAGTGACGGGTAAACTCCAAAAAGTGTTTCATACTACTAGTGATGTCCTAATACTTACTACTTCAGGAACAGGAGCAATGGAATCAGCTGTTGTAAACTTCTTTTCTAAAGGTGATGAAGTGCTAGTAATTAATACAGGTTTCTTTGGAGAGCGGTTTATCCAGATCTGCAGGACGTTTGAATTAAATGTCCATTCATTAGATTATGAATGGGGAACAACTTATCGTTTAGAAGACGTTAAAAAGGCCTTCGCAAAATATCCTAATATTAAAGGGGTCTTTGTCATTTATCATGAAACCAGCACAGGTGTAATTAATAATCTCAAAGAACTGGGTGACTTTGTAAGACATACTAACGCTCTCTTAATTACGGACTGTATAAGTGGGATGATTCATCATCCATTCAATTTTGATGAATGGTATGTTGATTGTGCTTTAGCGTCAAGTCAAAAAGGGTTCTTACTACCGCCTGGGTTAGCTTTTGTCGCTTTATCAACGAAAGCTAAAGAGCGGATGGAACTAGCAACCCTGCCCAAATATTTTTGGGATTATAATAAATATCTTAGTTATTATAAGCGCGGGCAAAATCCCTATACTCCCGCAATCTCTTTAGTACTTGCTTTAGATGTTGCCCTTGATTATATTCTTGAAAAAGGTGTTGAGACAATAAGTAAAGAAAAACGAAGACTAAGAGAATATGGTGAGAAGCGGTTAACAGAAATTGGCTTTACATCTTTTATTCAAGATGATAGTATTAAGGGTAATGTGTTGATCCCTGTGTTAATCAATGATGTTGATTTAAATAAGTTAGTAGAATTCTTAGATAATCGTTACGATATTTCGGTTTCTAAAGGTCAGGGAAAATATACTGACAAAATGTTAAGAGTTGGTTTACTAAGCGAGTTTACCGAAGAAGATATTGATTATTTAATAGAAAAAATTTTAGAATTTAAAGCTATAAATGAAGTCGAATAGACTTCATTTATCTATCTTAAAGAGAGGGAGATTAGTATGAGTGCAACTGTAATTAATGGAAAAGAATTAGCTAAAAAATTGCGTGCAGACATCCGTGAACGCGTAAATCAATTTATTGAAGAAACAAAAGTCGTTCCTCATTTGGTTGTTATTCTTGTTGGAGATAACCCTGCTTCTGTATCTTACGTAACAGGAAAACAAAAAGCTTGTGAAGAAACGAATATGAAATCTACGCTAATAAAATTACCAGTAGAAACTACTGAAGAAGAATTAATCAAGATTATTAATGATTTAAACGCTGATAAGAGCGTTCATGGTATTTTAGTACAACTTCCTTTACCAAAACATATTGACGAACAAAAAATTATCAATACAATATGTGTAGAAAAAGATGTTGATGGCTTTAGTCCTATTAATGTTGGTAAAATGATTCTCAACGAAGAATGTTTCCTACCTTGTACACCAGCAGGTATCATTAAGATGATTAAAGAAACAGGTATTGAAATTGCAGGTAAACATGCTGTTGTTATCGGTCGTAGTAATATTGTCGGTAAACCAGTCAGTCAGTTACTATTACAAGAAAATGCGACTGTAACGATTTGTCATTCGCGCACAAAAGATTTGAAGTATCATACCTTACAAGCTGATATTTTGGTGGTTGCGATTGGTAAACCTAAGTTTGTGACAAAAGATATGATCAAACCTGGGGCAGTCGTCATCGATGTAGGAGTAAATCGCGTTGATAACAAACTTTGTGGCGATGTTGATTATGAAGGTGTTTTGGAAGTAGCATCTTATGTTACTCCTGTTCCTGGTGGTGTAGGACCAATGACCATTACAATGCTTATGGAAAATACATTAGAAGCAGCTAAACGATTAACGCGTTAAATAAAAAATAAACCCCTCTTTATGAATGAAAGAAAATGGAGTTGACTATTATGGATTTCTCAAAAGAATTATATGTAGCTAAACAAGCCGCAATTGTTGCGGGTAAAAAAGTAATGGAAATATATAACACGAATTTTACTGTCGAAATCAAAGAAGACAACTCACCCGTAACAAAAGCAGACTTGGCTTCTAATACCATTATTCTTAACAAATTAAAAGAAGTTTTTCCAAACTATGCTTACTTGTCAGAAGAAAGCAAAGATGATTTAACTAGATTAGAAAACGATTATTGTTTTATTATTGACCCCATTGATGGTACTAAAGATTTTGTGAATAGAACAGGTGAATTTACCATCAATATTGCCTTAAGTTATAAACAAGAGATTGTGATGGGGGTCATATATGCACCTGTATTAGAGGAGTTGTATTATGCTGAAAAGGGAAAAGGTGCGTATAAAGCTAAAAATGGCGAACACATTAGATTAAGAGTATCAGATCGAACTAGTAATCTAAGGGTAGCGGAAAGTAGGAGCCATAAATCTCCAAAAGTATTCCAATTGTATGAAGAAAATCAAGATAAGATTGAAAAGTATTATGAACTTGGCTCTACTCTTAAGGGATGTTTCTTAGCGAGTGGGTTATTAGAAGCGTTTTACAAGTTTGGTAGTGGCACTAAAGAATGGGATATTGCGACAATGGATATTATCATTCATGAAGCGGGGGGTATATTTAGAGATTTGAATCATCAACGGTTTAAATATAATAAAGCAGATGTCTATAATAAAAATGGTTATTATGCGGTAAATAAAAGCGAAAACCTCTTCAAATATGATCATCTCCTATGAGCCTGCTTAGCGGGCTCTTTAATTTTGATTTTTGTCAAATTTCAATATTAATTTATTGAGTATTATTTCACAAAGTAAATAAAATATTATATAATATACCCGTTGCTATTTTGATATTAGTCAAGCTAATTAAGAAAGGCAATAATCAGCTTAAATTAGACTTTATGTTAAAAAATATTAATGAAGTAAATAATATTATTAATTAGTGCTGGTTGTGAAAAAATTACTTTAAATTAGTGAAACTATGTGATAAAATGAATTAGAAATATTTATTTCAGAAGGAGGATAAGTTCTATGAAACGGATTATCGTTCTTGGTGGCGGATATGGCGGTATCTTAACAGCAAAACACCTAGAAAAGAAACTAAGAAAAGAAGAAGTTAAAATCACATTAATCGATAAAAATCCATACCACACCATGTTAACGGAATTACATGAAGTAGCTGCCGGACGCGTTCACGAAGATTCAATTAAAATATATTTTGATCAAGTGTTCGCGGGACGTAAGGTTGATTTTGAATTAGCGGAAATTAAGAATATTGATTTTCAAAATCAAAAATTAATCTCAGATAAAGCTGAATATCCTTATGATTACTTAGTTATTGGTACTGGCTGTAAGCCAACTTTCTTTGGTCATAACGAATATAAAGAACATGTCTTTACATTATGGTCCTTAGAAGATGCAGTAACTTTACACGAACACATCGTGGATCAATTCCGTAAGGCAGCTAAAGAAACTGATGCTGAAGTTAGAAAACAAATGTTGACATTTGTGGTTGTCGGTGCTGGCTTTACAGGTGTGGAAATGGCTGGTGAACTTGCCGAATATGTTCCTGCATTATGCCGTGAATACCATATAAATCGCGAAGATGTAACCATCAAGTTGATGGATATGGCACCAAGAGTTCTCCCAACCTTCCCAGAAACCTTATCCAAAAATGCGGTTAAGAAGTTAAACAAATTAGGAGTTGAATGTTTAACTGGCCAACCTTGTCACAATGTCACCAGTGAATCCATTAACTTCGGCGAAGAAGTAATTAAAACGCAAACGATTATCTGGACTACTGGTGTTGAAGGTTCTTCGTTAATAGATAATATTAATGAGATTAAAAAACAAGGCAGAGGTCGTTTAGTTGTTAATAAGTATTTACAAACCGAAGAATACAATAATGTTTATGTAGTTGGTGACAATATCTTCTATATTCCAGAAGGTCAAAGTCAACCAGTGCCACAAATGGTTGAAAATGCTGAGTTATCATCCAAACTCGTTGCCCATAACATCATTGCGGATATTAAAGGTCAAGAAAAGCGCGAATATAAACCTAAGTTCCATGGCGCAATGGTTTGTATCGGTGGCCGTAAAGGTTTAGCACAAGTTGGTACACCAAAGCGGATGTTCAATATTAAGAATAGTTTTATTGCATTATTTATAAAACACTTCATTAATGTTATTTACTTCATACAAGTATTAGGTTGGACAAAAGTTTGGTCTTACATTAAACACGAATTCTTTAATGTACCAAATAATCGTAGTTTTGTTGGTGGGTTATTCTCTAAGAAAACACCAAGCATTTGGACCGTACCAATTCGTCTATGGTTAGGGTTCATGTGGTTCTTACAAGGATTACCTAAATTAGTTAAGAAATTGTCTGGTGGTTGGGATACATATTGTAAGTTGAATGAACTACCATCAACTTTCATCAATAAAGGTTTAATCTGTACAGCTGTTGGTGAAACAGTTAACTTTGTCAATGCGACACCATTTGAAAATAACTTTACCGTTCCTAATACTACTTGGCGAAATGCGGATGGTTTCTTAAATAAATTCTTAACATACATTAACGAATTCTTCGCAGGATTTAAACCAAATGTATCCACAAATTGGGGTATTTCTTATAATGTGAAATATGTTTTCGCATATTATCAACAAAACTTTAAATGGATCGGTTGGTTATTCGTTGTCTTTGAATGGCTATATAACATTTTCATTATTATTTCTGATTGGTTCATGAATACGATTATTGCTTATATGGCACCATTCTTTGAATTCATGCTTGCTATTGGTGAAGTAGGAATTGGTATTCTCTTAATTTTAGGTCTCTTCACAGTACTAGCGTCAACAGGTTCATTAATTCTAACCTTTATGGTCATTGTAGGTAGCCTATTATCATATGATGGTATCTTCTTAGCAGAATTAATTTGGTACTTAGTCGCAAGTATCGTCCTCTTGAACTTTGGTGGAACTGGTCATGTATTATCGCTTGACTATTATGTAATGCCTAAAGTTCATGCTTTCTTGCAAAAGATACCATTCATCAAGAAATGGTACCTCTATGGCGAAAAGGCTAACTAATACTCCTAAGAAAGAAAGAAGGAGGAAGAAAGATGAAAAAAATATTATATGCGGTAGTATTACTCGCGTTCATCGTTATAGTAACATCATGTGGCATAAATACGCTCTATTACAATTTGGGGAATAAAAATGTTTATTACTATGATTATGTTCAAGAGTCTACACCAATTGCGATTGAAATTGACCCATATGATTTCTTAAAAGATAAGAATGAATGGTTAAAAAATCGTAAAGATATTAAATGGAATAATGCGCGAGCAAATGACCCTAAACGTTTTTATGATGTAGTAGTTGAATACCGTGTATATGAGTCACATAATCGTTATCAAGAATTAGAATTAAAAGATGGATTAATCGTTTTTGAAAATCCTCATCAAGAACTTGGTAATAACTCAAAATATGAGTTTAGAATCCATTTCCTTGATAAAGAAACACAAGACAAGAAGACAATGATTAATTATTATGTTGTCTATACTTTCAAAAAATCACCTATTAACCCAGAATATAAAGAAATCACTATTTTAGTCAATGAAAGTTACACATTACTAGATAATGTGGTTGAATATAGTGGTGAAAATCGCTTAACTTATGCACAATTACTTGAAAAGTATAATGTTCAATATAAAATCTACCGAAATGGTGAATTATTAGAAATTGAAGTTGAAAATGATACAATATCCTTCGAATCTGCAGGCACTTATGAAGTAGTTATTTTATTAACAGCAAAGAGTTCTGGTTCTAATGATAACAATAATAACGATGGGAACTCTGGTGCTACTCCAAGTGGAAATGATGCTGAATCGGGAGCATCAACCCAAGCAGATGCGAATAGTAGTGCTTCTGAATCAGGCGGAAATGATGGTTCAAGTGGTGCGACACCACAACCTGGAGAAAATACGCAAACTGGAAGTGCATTCGAAATTCGTTACACTATTAAAGTAACAGAAGAATAGCATAAAAAAAGGACATATTATCCTGTGTGATAATATGTCCTAATTTAATGCGTTCTTTTATCTAGCATATCTAAAATTTCGATTAATAGCGCTTTTTTATCGTGTTTTAAACCTTTAATTGCTTTTTTCGCCTTTTTGAGATATTTTCTACTAATTCTATGACTCTTTTTAATCCATTTACTATTTTTAATATATTTGATACAGTAGTTGAAATCTTCGATGGGCGATTGTTTAGATAAATTGCGAATATGCTTATTAATTTTTTTATCTTTAAGTGCTAAGATAACTGGTAGGGTGATATTCCCGTTCATTAAATCAGCGCCATTAGGTTTACCTAAATGAGTCGTATCTTGAGTAAAATCGAGGATATCATCGTTGATTTGAAAAGAAATTCCAAGATTAATACCATAGATATATAATTTTTTCAAGGTTTTTTCATCAACACCAGCAAGTTTCGCACCACCTAATAAGCTCGCAGCAATCAAAAGAGCAGTTTTATTTTTGGTTTTGGTAATGTAATCTTCATAAGTGATATCGAAATTAAATAATAAGCGTTGTTGCGTTATCTCTGAACGACATAGATCAGTTAAGTGAAAATCATTGTAGTAGACTTCCTCAAATTCGAAATTTGATACCGTTTCACAACATAAACTTACCAAATAATCGCCAAGAATTAAAGCATTAGTAGTACCGTAGATAGTGTGTAACGTTGGTTTACCACGCCTAAGTTCAGCTTTATCAATGATATCATCATGAATTAAACTGGCTGTGTGGATTAATTCAAAAATAGCCGCAAGATTATAAACTTGATCCTGATCAGCATTACCAAAATAACTACCTAAAACAGTAAAGATTGGTCTAATTCTTTTGCCTGATGAAAATAATAATTGTGACAAATGTTCACGATAGTGTTCAGGTAAGTTGGGATCTTTATTAATAATTGCTTTTATTTTCTCTTCTAGTAACGTTTTATTAAAATTACATAAACTAGCTAAATCCATTATTACACCTGCTTTTTTAAAGTATTGATGATGTTAACTAATAAGTTATCATCGCTTGTACCATTTAATAAATTCAACATAATTTCTTTTGTAGTATGAGCAAAAGTTTTCAATAACTCAAACTGTTGATGTTTATAAAGAATTTCAGCGACATAACTACTGATAAAATCTCCTAATAATATCGCATATGGTAAATGTTCGGGATTATCATAGGCATTTAAGTGATAATCCAAACCAGTATAAAACAAAGAATAACAACTAGCGACAAGTTCAATATAATCAGTTAAATTATGATCGGTTAATGCTTTTACCATTTCTTGATATTTATCTTCTCTTTTAAGAAATGGTAAAGGAGTATTTTCTTTAATATAATTTTCTATATATTGAATATAGGGATTATTCATCATATGCAACACCTCGTATAACAATAATTATTCTTACATATTATCACACAATTGTCAAATAGTATTCAAAAAGCACGAAAAACTTCACAAAGTCACAGGGTTTATAAATTTGTGAAATTGTTTTCGTAAATGATTAATAATTTCACAAAATTTCTTGTGTTTATCACAATTTTATTGTATAATACATTCGTGAAAAACATCATAATCAAGGAGGATATCATGAAAAAATTATTTACTATTTTTTCTCTAGTACTATTAGCATTAGTATTAAGTGCATGTACTGGAAAAACAAAAGGCAAATTTGACTACAAAGACGGAGTATACTTCGCAATTCAAGAACGTACTGAAAATCAAACCTACAGATATTGGGTAACAGTTACTATTAAAGACAAGAAGATCACCAATGTTACTTGGGATGCTTATCATGTTGATGGTGCAGCTGTTAACTGCCGTGGCGACAGCAAGATGGTTTGTTCAGAAAAAGGTAACTATGGCATGAATGCTAACAATGGTGAATGGTATTTACAAGCTAAAAGAGTAACTGATTGGATCGTAGCAAACCAAAAAATTGGTAATGAAATTGAAATTAAAGACAATGGCAAGACTGATGCTATTGCTTCTGTATCAATCACAGTTAAAGAATTATTCGATTTAATTGATGAAGCATTAGAAAATGAACCAGTAGAAAAAGGCGACTACAAAGACGGTTACTACTATGTTGAAACAGAATTAGCAGATAAGACTGTAAAATATGCAGTATTAAAAGAAGGCACTACTGATGAATACTTAGTATTCGAAGAAACATTCAAGACATCAACAATGGGTACATTCTTAGTAGTTAATGGTACAATCGTTTTAGCAGACATCAATGCAAGACATGATGCATATATTTATGAAACAAATACTAATGGTTCATTCAAGAAGTATACAGTAGTTGTTGATGAAGAACAAAACAAAACAGAATCTTACAACATTATTAAAGGTACTGGTAAATTAGAAAATGGTAAGGTTACATTAACTGGCGCTAAAAAGTTTGTAACTAAAGATTCAGCTGGTAAATGGTATGGTATGTCAGATACTGGCAAAGTTGAATGGAACATTCAAGTTCAAAACATTGAAAAATTATTATTAGAAAACCAAGGATTAACAATTAAAGACGGTAAGATTGAAGGATTAAATACAACTGATGCTAATACTGGTGCTACATTAGGTGCAAGCAGCATGAATGGTATCATCAATGTATGGAATCAATTCTATAACAAAGCTGCAAAATAATTAATTGAACTTGAATTATCAATAAATTTAAAATAATAAAAAAACAAAGGTTAGAATCTCAATCGAGGTTCTAACCTTTTTAATTTAACCTAAATGGAAGGTGTAAACTTATATAATTCATCAGCGTTGTTAGTCGTATAAAAGTTTAATCCATAATCAATGAAGACTACTGCCACATCAGGGAAGTTTTCTTCAACGAATTTAATACCATCTTGAATTCCTAACGCAAATAATGAGGTTGATAATGCATCAGCGAGTGCTGAACTATCACAAACAACTGTTACACTCGCAATATCATTTTCGAAAGGATAACCTGTATCAGGATCTAAGATGTGATGATATCTTTTATTTTCATCAATGCTATCGATAAAGTAACGTTCGTAAGGTCCAGAAGTTACTACAGTTTTATCGATTACATATAAAGTTGCAACTGAAACGGAGGAATTAGGTTCTGGTTTACGAATACCAATCGACCATTCGATACTCCCGTCAGAGCGTTGTTCATACCGTTCACCTAATGCATAAATGTTACCGCCTAAATCGATAATGGCATGTTTAATGCCTTTTTCGCGATAAAATTTAGCAAGAACATCAGCAGCATAGCCTTTCGCAATAGCTCCTAAATCGATTACCATACCTTTAAGGGGTAAAAACACGGTTTTATTTTCTTCATCTAATTCAACTAGGCGATAATCGATTAATGGTAATACCTTGTCAATTTCTGCTTGTGTTGGTGGTGTACCCACCAGAGCACCTTGCTCATCATCATAAGGCTTTCCAGTGATGTCCCATAGATCTACCAAAGGACCAATAGTTGGATCAAATTTTCCATCAGTAAGTTCAGCAAATTCTAAACTTAATTTGATAACTTCAAATAATTCATCACTAACCTTAAAGGGTTTCCCTGAGCCTGCTGATTGGTTAAGTCTGTATAATTCTGGCTCAAAATCATCATCTTTGTTTCTTTGAAAAGTAATTTGAATACGTCGTAAAATTTTATCCGTTTCTTTCCACAATTTAGCGTTATTTTTATATTTTTTTATATCCCATACACGTATATTAATATATGTATCGAAGTAATAAGCGTCAAAATTGGAAAGTTTAACTTTAAATAAACCACAACTGGATATAATTGGTAAGAGTAGTAGTACTAAGAGGATTAAGTATTTACGCATTGTTGACACCATTGTTCTCCTGTTTTTTCATTTTTTTGATGAGTAACTCTTCTCCTGATATACCAGGAGATGTTAAATTATTGATATTGAGAATAATATCTAACTCCTCAGGAGTGAGAATCTTCTTCTCAATAACTAATTCTTTGACAGAACGATTAAGTTTAATCGCTTCTTTTGCGATTTCGCTAGCTAATTTGTAGCCAATATGCGGAGCCAGTGCTGTTACTATACCAGCACTTCGTTCAACATAATGAATACACATATCTTTATTAACTGTTATACCTTTGATACATTTTTCATAGAAGGTATTAATACCTCTTCTTAATATATCAAGGGATTGGAAAATATTAGCATAGATAACAGGACCAAAAACGTTTAATTCTAATTGACCTGCTTCACATGCCTTTGTAATTGTAACATCATTACCGAAGACTTGAAAAGCAATTTGATTAACAACTTCAGGAATTACAGGATTAACCTTACCAGGCATGATGGATGAACCTGGCTGCATTTGTGGTAAGTTAATTTCATTAAAACCAGCTTTTGGACCAGAAGCCATTAAACGAAGGTCATTTGCGGTTTTTGAAAGATTAACTGCGCAGGTCTTTAAAGCACTCGATAACCAAACGAAGGGATCGAGGTTTCTTGTGGCATCGACTAAATCATCAGCTTGTTTAAAATCGATATTTGTGAGTTCTGCTAGGATTTTCACAACATTTTCAATATATTTACGATTTGCGTTTAATCCTGTACCGACAGCTGTTGCGCCCATATTTAAGTATTTTAGGTCTTCTAAACTTTCTTCAATCCGTTTAATATCTCTTTCAAGAGCCGACGCAAAGGCATTAAATTCTTGACCTAATCGGATGGGTACAGCATCTTGAAGATGCGTTCTACCCATTTTTATTATGCCACCAAACTCATTAGCTTTATCAAGATAGGCTTTATGTAAATGACGCATTTCTACGAGTAAGCGATTTGCGAGTTTAATTGTCGCAATCTTCGCTGCTGTAGGAATAACATCATTAGTAGATTGACCGAAGTTTACATGGTCATTTGGATGAACAATGTCATAAACTCCCTTTTGACCACCAAGTAATTCTTGGGCGCGGTTGGCGATTACTTCATTTGCGTTCATATTGATAGAAGTACCTGCGCCACCTTGAATCATATCGGTAATGAACTGATTTTGAAATTTACCTGCGATAATCTCATCACAAGCTTGAACGATGGCATTACAAATTTTTTCCGATAACATTCCTGCTTGGAAATTAGCGAGTGCTGCGGCTTTTTTAGTGATAGCCACCGCTTTAATCATTTCACTATGTACTTTTTGTTTTGTGATTTGAAAGTTTTCTTTTCCCCTGAGGGATTGGATACCATAATACGCATCTTTAGGGACTAGTTTTTCACCTAACGAATCACTTTCGATGCGATATTTACTTATGTCCATTTTTACCTTCTCCTATTATTCTTTAATTCTTGCCACATTAGTTTCGATAGCTGCTTTGATGACAGCATCACGTACGGCTGAAGGAACGCGTTTATCAAATGGTGAAGGGATAATATATTCTGTTGACAACTCTTCATCTTTAATTAAATATGCGATAGCGTAACTTGCAGCTAATTTCATTTCATCATTTATTTTGCGTGCTCGACAATCAAGAGCACCGCGGAAGAGACCAGGGAATGCAAGGACATTATTAACTTGGTTAGGGAAATCACTACGACCTGTACCAACAACTTTAGCACCAGCTTCCTTCGCTTCATCTGGCCAAATTTCAGGTGTAGGGTTAGCTAATGCGAAGATGAAGGGATCTTTATTCATAGATTTAATCATGTCTTGAGTGAGAATACCACCTTGTGATACTCCAATAAAGACATCCGCACCTACTAATGCTTCTTTTAAACCACCAGTTTTATCACTCTTATTAGTGATTTCTAAAATCTCTAATGTGAGGGAATTATAAGTATCTTTAAGTGATTTATGGATAATACCTTTGCTGTTTAAGGCGATAATATCTTTAACACCTAGTTTGTGTAACATGCGGATAATCGAACTACCCGCAGCACCAGCACCACAAACAACTACGACAAGATCTTCTAATTTTCTACCTGTTAAACGACAACAGTTAATTAATGCTGCGATTGTCACGATTGTAGTACCGTGTTGATCATCATGGAAGACAGGAATATCAAGTTCTTCTTGTAAGCGGCGTTCGATTTCAACACAACGAGGAGCTGCAATATCTTCTAAGAAGATACCACCTACTGTTGGAGCGATTAACTTACAAGTTTTAATAATTTCTTCAACATCTTGGGTAGCAAGGCATAATGGGAACGCATCAACACCACCAAATTCTTTCAAAAGAATAGCTTTACCTTCCATGACTGGTAAAGCTGCTTCTGGACCAATATTACCTAATCCTAAGACAGCACTACCATCAGTAACAATTGGAATAAGATTGCCTTTATTTGTGTAACGATATGCTTCATCTTTGTTTTGGTGAATCCTACGACAAGGTTCAGCAACGCCAGGTGAATAAGCTAAACTTAATTCTTGTTGGTTAGTGACAGGAACTTTAGAGCGAATTTCTAATTTACCACGATGTTTTTCATGTAGTAATAGGGATTCTTCATAAATATTACTCATATTATTCCTCCATTCGATATTTACTAATATTATCTAACATTAAATCATTTCCATAAATATCATTAACCACAAAGGCAGGGAAGTCCACAACTTCTAACTCACGAATGGCTTCCGCTCCTAAATCATCATAAGCGACGACTTTTACGCTCTTAATTGTGCGAGCAATTAAAGCGCCAGCACCACCAATCGCTGCAAAATAAATTGCTTTATGTTTTACCATCGCATCTTTGACATAATCACTGCGTTCGCCTTTACCAATCATTCCCTTTAAGCCAGCTTCTAGTAACATCGGTGTATAGGGGTCCATTCTCTTACTAGTAGTAGGACCAGCAGAACCGATGATTTCGCCTGGTTTCGCGGGAGTAGGACCAACATAATAGATGATTTGACCTTTAATATCAAAAGGCAAAGGTTGATTATTTTTTAAGAGTTCCACTAAGCGTTTATGAGCTGCATCACGAGCAGTGTAAATTTTGCCTGTAATGTAAACTTCATCACCTGCTCGTAATTTTTCAATAACCTCATCAGTTAAGGGTGTTGTAATTTTCATTTTAATCTCCCCCTATAATACGATTTTCTTGTGTCTTGCTGCGTGACATTGAATATTTACCGCTACAGGTAATGACGCTATATGACAAGGGTAAACATTAACCTTGACTGCCAGAGCCGTTTGTGTTCCGCCAAATCCCATTGGACCAATGCCTAGACGATTGATTTCTTCCAATAATTCTTCTTCTAATTTGCGCGCAATTGGATCATCACTTACATCATCAATAGGACGCATGAGAGCTTCTTTTGCGAGCATAGCACATTTTTCAAAGGTACCACCTATACCAACTCCAACAATAATTGGTGGACAAGGCTTACCCTTAGCATCAAAAATCGTGTCCAATACTAATTTTTTTACTCCTTCATAACCATCCGCAGGGGTTAGCATTTTAACTAAACTCATGTTTTCGCTACCTGCTCCTTTAGGTGCTAGTGTGATGGTTAAACTATTACCCATGACAATTTTTGTATGAATAACTGCAGGAGTATTATCACCAGTATTAACACGATCTAAAGGATGTTTTACTACTGATTTCCGTAAATAACCATGTAAATAACCGTTTCGAACACCTTCATTAATCGCTTCATAAATATCATAATCAATATGGATTAGATTACCGATTTCCAGGAAGACTACTACCATCCCTGTATCTTGACACATCGGTACAGAATCATTACGTGCGATTAAATCATTTTCAATGATTTGGTCAAGAACCCTTTGTCCAATTGATGAAGTCTCTAATTTTCTACTGCGCTTAAGGGCATTTAGCACATCATCTTCTATATAATAATTGGCTTCGATACATAAGCGTTCAACGGCTTCAACAACTAAATCCCTTTCAATATAACGCATTTTATGCACCACCTTTATTCAATCTACATACTATTATAACGTACAAATGAAAAGAAAAAAATCAATTTAGATGATTTTTTTACTTTTTAAACTGACTCATATTGAGAGGGTTAGGTATGAATAAAATTGTGATTAAGGGGAGTGTTCCTTTAGAAGGAATAATAAACATTGATGGAGCGAAAAATAGTATAGTTGCATTAATTCCTGCGAGTATTTTATCTAAAAGTATTGTTCGTATCTACAATTATCCCAAGATTAGTGATGTTTATGTATTAATAGATATTTTACAAGAATTAAGCGTCAGCACGAAGATTACAAATGAATATATAGAAATTGATAGTTCTAAAATAAAAAACACACCATTAACTACCACAAAGATGGGCTCCCTTAGAGCTTCTTATTATTTTATGGGGGCGCTTTTAGGATTATTCAAGAATACCACTTTACGCCTACCTGGAGGATGTTATTTAGGACCACGGCCAATCGATCTACATTTAAAAGGGTTTGAAACATTAAACTGTCGGTATGATATCAATAACGAATTAATCTATTTACAAGCGGATAAACTAATTGGTAAGGAAATCCATTTTCCTTTCCCTAGTGTAGGAGCAACGATTAACACGATGTTAGCTGCAGTACTAGCAGAAGGGGAAACAACAATCTATAATGCAGCGAAGGAACCTGAAATAGTAGATGTTGCGAACTTTTTGACACAAATGGGCGCAAAAATTAGTGGTGCGGGTACTAGTATCATTAAGATTATCGGAGTAAAAGAACTACATGGTACGGATTATGTTGTTATTCCTGACCGTATAGAAGCAGGTACATACCTAATATTAGGCGCTTTACTAGGAAATCCACTAGAAATTCATCGAGTTAATTATCTTCACCTTTATGCTATTTTAACAACTTTAAATAAGTGTGGAGTTAAAACATACATTAATGATGATAAAATCATTGTTTATAATAGTAATAAATTATTACCAACAGATATCGTGACAGATGTTTATCCAGGTTTTCCTACAGATCTTCAACAAATCATCACTACACTTTTGACGCAAAGCCATGGTATTAGCACAGTTACAGAAACGATTTACTCTGACCGTTTTCAAAATTGTCAGGAACTCATTAAAATGGGCGCAAATATTGTCATTAATGATAATAAAGTCATCATCAAAGGAAGAACTCCCCTCAAGGGTAGTGAGGTAGTTGCGAAAGATTTACGAGGTGGGGCTTCCCTTGCAATTGCTGGACTAATCGCTGAAGGAACAACAATAATCAATGAAGCCCAACACATTTTACGCGGTTATAGTAACATTATTGAAAAACTCCAAAATGTCAAGGCAAATATTCACATGAGCACATAAAAATGTATATTTATCTTGAAATTACTTCAAGATATGTTATAATAATCTAGTAAAACTTACTCTGGATTTAATTAGCGGAAAATTCAGGGCGGAAGGAGTGAAAAAATGAAGCAAGGAATTCATCCTCAATATTATAAGGCCAAAGTAGTATGTACAACATGTGGTAATGAATTTGAAACAGGTTCTACAAAACCAGAAATTCGTGTTGATACATGTTCAAATTGTCACCCCTTCTATACAGGGAAACAAAAACATGTTGTTGCAGCTGGTCGTGTTGACAAATTCAATAAAAAATATGGTATCAACAACACAAACGAACAATAAGAAAAAAGACTGGCAAAACAGTCTTTTTTATTTATAATTCATATAAGAGTTTTGAAGTGAAGGGAGTTAGCGCTATGTATTATACAGGCAAAGAAGGCTGGATTGAAGTTATTGCGGGGAGCATGTTTGCTGGAAAGACCGAAGAACTAATTCGACGCATTAAAAGACTTCAGTACGCCAAGAAAAACATTTTAGTATTTAAACCCAGCATTGATAATCGTTATAGTATTGATGAAATTGTATCCCATAGTGGTATGAGTATAAAATCTATTCCCATTGATAACCCCATGGAAATTTTAAAATACATTGATGGACGTATTGATGTCGTTGCAATAGATGAAGTTCAATTCTTTAGTTCCGATGTTGTCGCTGTTTGTGATTATTTAGCAGATAAAGGAATTAGAGTTATTGTCGCAGGATTAGATCGTGATTTTCGTGGTGAACCTTTTGGTTCAATGCCCGAATTATTAACTAAAGCGGAATTCGTGACAAAACTGACAGCTATTTGTAGCGTGTGCGGTGCACCTGCAACTAGAACACAACGTTTAGTCAATAATAAACCAGCATCATATAATGATCCGATTATCATGGTGGGAGCTTCTGAATCTTATGAACCACGCTGTCGTCATTGTCACCAAGTTCCGGACAAGCCTAAAATTTAGGTGATGTTGATGTCTGCATTAACAGAAAAAGAATATTTCATGCTTGAAGCGATTAAAGAAGCGAAGAAAGCTATTGAAGTAAGTGAAATACCTGTGGGAGTGGTGATTGTCAAAGATGGAGAAATCATCGCTCGCGCTCATAATATGCGCGAAATAACCCAAAACGCCACCCACCATGCGGAAATCTTAGCAATAAATGAAGCTTGTGAGAAACTCAATTCTTGGCGCTTAAATGACTGTGACATGTATGTAACCTTAGAACCATGTGTTATGTGTGCAGGAGCGTTAATCTTAGCGCGTATCAGAAAACTATATTATGGAGCAAAAGATGAACGCTTTGGCGGAGTTGAAAGCATCTTCCGCATTTTAGATAGCGACAAATTTAACCATAAAGTGGAATATGAAGGTGGCATTTTTGAAGAAGAGTGCCGAAATCTCATGATTTCCTTCTTCCAAAATTTGCGAAATAAAAAAAAAGATTGATAAATCAGAGTAAGTCATGTATAATAACATATGTGACGAAACTCTCTTTAAGAACCCTCATCCAATGGGATGGATGCGAACCAGGTCAGGTCCTAGCGGAAGCAGCCTTAAGTATCTTATCTTATGTGGGTGAGGGTCCTTAAGGAGAGTTTTTTAATTTTTTTAAAATATTTCAAGAAAAAGTTAAAATAAATTGCGTAAGTTTTATAAATTGGTAAAATTATAGTTGATAGTTCTAAATTATGGAGTGAGAATATGACGAAAATATTGGTCATTGAGGATGAACAATCTATTCAAAAACTACTTACATATGATTTAACTCAAGCTGGTTATGAAGTCGATAACGCTTATGATGGAATGAATGGTTTAAAAAAAGCCAAAGAGAATGATTATGATCTAATCATTTTAGATTTAATGTTACCTAAATTAGATGGATTAGAAATATGTAAACAATTGAGAAAAGAAAACAACGATGTTTATATAATCATGTTAACTGCACGCGATGACGAAATCGATAAAATCATTGGCCTAGAATCAGGTGCTGATGATTATATGACCAAACCATTCTCCCCTAGAGAAGTTTTAGCGCGAGTTAAGGCAGGATTAAGACGACAAAAATTAAACAGTACTGAAGAACACCTCATAACATTGGGTAGTCTAGTTATCGACCTCAATCGTCATGAAGTCTTTGTAAATGGAAAACTCATTCCATTAACACGGAAAGAATATGATTTATTATTATTCCTCATAAAAAATAAAGGTATCGCCCTTTCACGTGATGTTCTTTTAGAAACATTATGGGGTTTCGAATATGATGGCGATACGAGGATTGTCGATGTTCACATTTTTAAACTGCGGGAAAAACTAACTGGTAGTAATGTTGTTATCGTGACAAAACGTGGAATAGGTTATATGTTAGAGGAAGTCAGCAATGAAACGAAATAGAATAGTTATTTATGGATTGTTGTATGTTGGAATCTTAGTGGGGATAGGTTATTTAACACATAATAATATTCCATTAATGATAGTATTATATGTTGTAGTTACAGCGCCGTTTTTCTATTATTTCCATTGGATAAATAAAGAATATGCCACAATGAATGATGTTTTAGAAAAAATTATTAATAATCAGATTGAAAAAACCCAGGTAGAACGTTTTGTCGCTAATCGAAGATTTAATGCGAACTTGAACAGGTTAATGCGTAATATCGATAAGATGCGTTCAATGAAAGAAGAAGACCAACTAGCGATTGAAATTCTTACCAATAATATCACGAGTCCTATTATATATATTGATCGTGATGGGAAAATTCGCTATGTTAACAATCAGTTTCTAAATAGTTTTGAAGTTAATCTTGAAATAAACGATATTTACGAAAAATTACGTAATAAAACAATATATAAATTCATTGATGATGCTTTTATTTTTGAAACACACAATACAGAAACTCTCGGTATTAACGAAAGGTATTATCAAGCAAATGCGATTCCTATCAAAAATAGAATAAACAGTCATTATGTTTTTATCGGTATAGTGTTTATTTTTCATGATATTACCGAACTTAAAAAATACGAAAATCTCCAACGTGAATTTTTAGCTGATGCTAGTCATGAACTTAAGACACCAATATCAGCCATTAAAGGAGCTGCCGAAATATTGCTAAATGGAAATCATCCCCAAGAGACTATTAAAGAATTTTTAACAATTATTAAAGAAGAAAACGAACGGATGGAAAGAATCGTTAATGAGATACTGTTGCTTTCAAGGTTAGAGAGTGCGAATCTAACTTTAAACATTGAAAAGATTAATCTATCAGAACTTATTCATAGTGTTATAAATATATTAAACTATCGTTTATTAGAAAAGCACCAAACATTACATCTTGATTTAAATGATAACTTAACAATTACAGGGGATTATGAACGTTTGAAAATAGTATTTATAAATTTAATTAATAATGCGATTAATTACACAGATGAAAACAAATCAATTTACATAAAATCTTATGAGCACGATAAATCAATTGTTGTAAGTGTAAGGGATGAGGGAATTGGGATTGATGAAAAGGCGCTTCCTCATATCTTTGAGCGTTTTTATCGCGTTGATAAAGCCCGTAGTCGTGTAACGGGGGGTACAGGGTTAGGACTTGCGATTGTAAAATCGATTTTAGATATTCATCAAGCATTTATTGAGGTAAAAAGCAAGGTCAATGAGGGAACGGAGTTTATTATTTATTTTAAGAAGAGTTAGGAAAGGTTGTATATCATTATGACTAAAGAGAAACGATTATTAAGTGATAGTATAGAAATATTACGCTTAGATATCAAAAACTTAGTCTTCATGATTATTGAACAGTACAAAAAAGTTATTCATTCAATTAAAACACGGGATAGCCAGTTAGCACTTGAAGTTATTAAAAATGATGGTGATATCAATAAATTTGCGGAACAAATCGACTTAGACACCATTAACATTATCGCCCAATATAATCCCGTTGATTTGGATTTACGTCGGGTAATGACGATTAGCAGACTGGCTTATGAGTTAGAGCGGATTGCTGATTATGCAAAGAACATCGCAGAGTATGTGATTACCGCTAAAGAGATGAATGTTGAAAAGGCCAGTGAGTATATATCAAGCTTTGATGATATGTTTGCGATCATTTTTAAGATGTTAGAGAAAAACTTAGAAGCATTTTTAGAAGAAGATCGCAACAAAGCGAGAGATGCAATGTTAATGGATACGGAAATTGACTGCATCTATCGTGAAAATTTCAAAAAACTATTAAATCAATTTAAATTAACAAATGATGATTTTGAACAACATATGATTAGCCATGCGCTAGTGCTGAATAAGCAAATTGAGCGTAGTGGCGATCACTTAACTAACATTTCAGAGCAAATTCTATATTTAGTTAAGGGTAAGAAAATAAATTATGAACCACCCCATCATCTCTTACAAAAGAATGAAAATACAGATAAACAAAAAAATGGTCAATTTTAATTGACCATTTTTATATTGTACAACTACAGGATATTGTAGTATCATCATCAGCATTTTCATTAGCTAAGACTTCTAACTCTTCACTCGTAAATAGTTCATCACAGTTTAAACAAGTGTATAATTGTAAGTCTTCAGTAGCTAAAGGGCCACCGCATAAAGGGCATAATTTTTTCATATTATCCTCCTAAATTGATTAAATAAGTTTCAATATTTTTAGCGCAATCACAATGATAGCGATTATCCCAACCGTGACAATGAATAATGCAAGGGGACTTGGTTCTTCATTGTTGGGGATGCTTTCACTACTACTAGAAAAGATTCCATCATATTGATTAATACACTGGGAATAATAATTGATAACGAAAGGTTCAATAACACTATATAAAGGCTTTCCTTTAATCTTTTTCGTAAATACTATATCTAGTAAATCTTCATAAGATACATTACGGTCATTGACAACAACCCTTCTTGTATTATGATCAAACTTGATTGTTTCGTATGAGTCAAGAATAATCGCTGATTCTGTGTAGCTCATGTACTCCAGTAAAATCTTATGAAGGGCAAATTCAGGTATAAATCGATATTTTTCAATGTATTCAGTACTATTTACAATCCAAACTTCATCCTTCGCATCCCAACACATATGGGCTAATTCGGCATTAGGGGTTTTTAAAGTTTCTAAAAGTTCTTTATAATTGGATTTTTTGTACTGAAAGGATATTTTTAATTCGTACAAATAATCTTCTTGATATTCATCAATAATTTGGATTTTCTTTAAATATTTAGTGGTATTTTCATTATATAATGGGCTATTCTTTTTATTTTCTTGAAGTTGTTTAAAATTTTCACGAATTACCCTAATGTCTTCATATGCACCCCGATAAATGATGAGATTATTAAGCATAGATTTCACCTCGTACAAAAACTATTGTATCACAAATGTTGATATTTATAAAATAAAACGGATTATGTTTAATTGTTTCTATTAAAAGTGACGCAATTATGTTATAATACTTTTGAAATACTTACGGATAGTAGGTGATACCATGAGTTACAAGACATTATATCGGTTGTATCGACCTAATACATTTGCAGAAGTTTTTGGTCAACATCATATAACCAAAACTTTTCAAAATGCTTTGAAACATGATAAAATCTCCCATGCTTATTTATTTACAGGTCCACGCGGAACTGGAAAAACATCAGTTGCCAAAATTATTGCGAAGGCGGTTAACTGTGAAAAAGCACCAACAGACGAACCGTGTAACCAATGTCCTAGTTGTTTAAGCATCAATAGTGGTTTTGACAACGATGTTTATGAAATCGATGCCGCCAGCAACAACGGTGTAGATGATATTAGAGAAATACGCGATAAAGTAAAGTATGCACCTACTGTCGGTAGATATAAAGTATACATCATTGATGAAGTTCATATGTTGTCAACAGGAGCTTTTAATGCTTTATTAAAAACTTTAGAGGAACCGCCAGCACATGTAATCTTTATTTTGGCGACAACGGAACCTCATAAAATACCAGCAACCATTATATCACGGTGTCAACGTTTCGACTTTAGATCGATTTCAACAAAAGATATTATTGACCGCATTAAATATATAGTAAAAGAAGAAAATATCCAAATAGAAGAAAAGGCAATCGTAACAATTGCGAAAAATGCCCATGGTGGTATGCGCGATGCGTTATCGCTCTTAGACCAAGCCATTTCCTATAGTGATGAGATTGTAACGGAAGAAAATGTCCATGAGATTACTGGTACAATTTCGGAAGAAATGTTAGTGGACTTAGCCCAAGAATTATTAAATGGTAATACCCAAAAGGTGATTGAAAAGATTGATAAGTTTATCGCTAGGGGGAAAGAGCCATTAAGAATTCTTGAAGATATGATTTTTTATTTCCGTGACGTATTCTTGCTTAAGAAGATGCAACATTCAGATGGTGAGTTAATTACGAATAATAGCGAAGAAACTAAAGCATTAGCACAAAAATTTACAGAAGAAAATATAGCTGACATCATAAAGATTTTAAATGATACTCAATATGAAATGCGCAAATCTAATTTACCACGTGTTTTTATTGAATTGGCAATGTTTGAGATTAATTATGCGTTGAAAAAGCATGAACCTATAGTACAAAAAGTTGCGATTGAAGAAAAACCAACAGAACTAAAAGTAGAAGAAGTACAAGAAGTACAACCCACACCTGCAGTTGATGTTGAAAAGAAATACATCGATGTGGCAGTCATTGAAGAAATCTTGTATAATGCAAGTAAGGAGAAGAAACTAGCACTTGTAATGGCTTGGCAATCTATCAAAGCCACTGATCTTAATTTTGTGAATGTTGAACAAATCTTATTAGATGGGACTGTTGAAGCCGTATCGTTTGATAATAAGATTATATTATCTTATGAGTACGACACGATATGTGCTTCTTTATATGATAAAGATATTTATGATAAGGCAGTCCAACTACTCGAACAAACCTTCCGTGAAAAATATGATATTATTGCCTTGCCTAAAAGAATATGGTTGGAGAAACGTGAAGAGTTTGTTGAACAACTTAGAAATAAGATTAGAAAACCAAAGTTATCACCAATTACAGAACCAATTATTATAAAAAGACAGACAAATAAATATGAATTTGAGCCTGAATATATTAAAGAGGCAATTAACATTTTTGGTGAAGATATAGTTAAAATAAAGTAAAGTAAGGAGAGAAGTAAGATGATTAATCAAAGTATGCTTAATAAACTTAAAAAGATGCAAAAAGAAATGATGAAAGCACAACAAGAACTTGAAGAATCCATTTTTGTGGGCAGTGCAGGTGGTGTTGTAACTGTCGAAGTTAAGGGTACAAAAGAAGTTGTTTCTGTCAAGATTAAACCTGAAGCAGTAGACCCTGAAGATGTAAGTTTATTAGAAGATATGATTTTGGCCGCGATTAATGATGCAATGCGGCAAGTAGATGAAAAAACTCAAGAAATCATGGCTCCTTATACACAAGGATTCCCAGGTATGGGTGGCTTGTTCTAAAAGTTGTATTGATTTTTCAATACAACTTTAACTATTATGAGGTGATATGCATGTATTATCCTGAAGCGATTCAAAAACTTATTGAATCATTTAGTAAACTACCAGGTATTGGACCGAAATCAGCAGAAAGACTTGCTGTATTTGTGGCAACTAAAATGAAAGAAGAAGATGTTCTAAATTTTGCGAAAGGGTTAGTATCTGCAAAAAGAGATTTGATGCAATGTAGTGTTTGTGGTAATTTAACGGATAAAAATCCTTGTGCTATTTGTCGTGATCCGCATCGTGATCGTTCGGTCATAGCGGTAGTTGAAGAGATTAAAGATTTAATCGCGATGGAAAAGATGAAAGAATATCGCGGTTTATATCATGTTTTGAATGGTGTCATATCACCAATGAATGGAATAGGACCTCAAGACATTAATATTCCTTCTCTTTTAGAACGTTTAAAGAATGAAGAAGTTAAAGAAATCATTCTAGCCACCAATACGACTATTGAAGGGGAATCGACTGCACTGTATATTGCGAAACTGTTAGAAAACACGGACATCAAAGTAACACGGATTGCCCGAGGATTGCCTGTTGGTGGAGGATTAGAATATGCAGATGAAGTTACGCTTCTTAAGGCATTAGAAGGTCGAAGGGAAATAAATAATAATCATAAATAAAAGATGCATTATCTACCATTGACAAGCATACATTATGTATAGGTGATATTATATGATTAAAAATATTAAATGGGTTCTTAAGAATCTATTAATCGGCATAATTAGCCTATACATAATTAATTATTTAGGTGTAGGTTTATCAATCTTCATTCCCATTAATATCTTAACTATTATAATAGCGGGTTTCTTACGGATACCAGGTATCATTATCTTATTGATAATAACGAAAATATAAAGATTCCGCTTAAGGGGTTGAATTTTCTTAATCTTGTGGTATACTAATATATGGTGTTATCGCGGGGTAGAGCAGCCAGGTAGCTCGTCGGGCTCATAACCCGGAGGTCGCAAGTTCAAATCTTGCCCCCGCAACCATATAAACTGCCTTTTCAAGCAGTTTTTTTGTTAATAAAATTGGTTCGATAGCTCAGTAGGTAGAGCAAGGGACTGAAAATCCCTGTGTCGGCAGTTCGATTCTGCCTCGAACCACCATTTAAAGCCCAATGGGCTTTTTTATTTTTGATATGAACTAATATTGCTTATGGATATAAAATAGGTATAATTAATTAGTAATAAACAGTGTTTATTAAGCATAAAATTGAATATCTTAGAAACGAGGGAGCTTATGTACTTAAAATTAGTTAAGTCTAATCAAGAATTTTGCGAAACATATAAGCATTTATTAGATGAATATGAACTAGAACTACAATTATTCTACATTAACGTAATTAATGATATAGAACTTCATACGCATCAGATTCGTGGTGGTGTATATGATGATGACGATAAACTAGCGTTATTAATGCCTATCCACATCGGTTGTTATTATTTGGCTTAAATAACAATATTGCAGCTACAAGGTTGTTAGTAGAATATGTTGAAAACAATAACATCACGATTTCAGGTATCTTAGGTAATAAGGGGGATACTGATTTATACATCAAGGCATCTAGCAAAACATTTAAATTAGATATGGCAATGGATATTATGGGTATTAGAGAATTTAGACTTTTACCTCGAAAAGGTCGATTAGTAATACCAACAACTGAGGATATTGATTCTATTGCTCAAGGTATTTGTAATTTTACGAACGAAACGTTAAATGATTCCATCACTTTAGATGAAGCTAAAGAAAAAGTAAATCTATATCTAAGTAATGGATATTTTTATCTTTATGAAAATGAAGAAAGAAAAAGACTTCTTTTGCCCGCTTAAATAAAAGAAATGAAAATGGTTTAACCATTTCCGCTGTATATACATTTCCAGAATATCGTGGTAAAGGTTATGCCAAGAGCATGATTAACTTAATCTGTGAGTGGGCTTTACAACAAGTTAAACATGTTTCCTTATTTGTAGACAAGAAAAATCCAATCTTTAATAAGGTGTATTTAGATAATGGATTTAAATATATAACAGATATTTATAATTATATAATTAGTGATTGAAATTTTTAGTGAATTGAATTATTATTAGAATATAATTATTACTTTTAAAAAGGGGTGTAGTTATGTCAAATTATCTTGAAGAATATAAAGCACAACATAACATCAAAGGTGAAGTAGCACTATTTTTTATGCGTAAAGACACCACAATATTTAATAATGTGAAACAATGGGAAAAATGTTTTGCGATTTTTAATGGTAATTCTCTTACTCTTACTAGAGATGACACAAGTATTGATATCACTTTAGATGAAGTTAACGAAGTTTCCTTTCAACAATACGATGGCAATTTATGGCTTGTCATGAGTACAAATAAAGGCCTTTTTTATGGCTGTATGAGATATGAATCATATAAGCGCGAAGAAAGCCAAAAAGTTATAAACTATTTATTACCTAAGTGCCAAGATCCTACATTATACAACACTTTAATTAATTCATCTAATCGTTTTGTTTATTACTTTAACTTGAAATGTCATAACCTACAACTTAAAGATAAGTTTAGCAAAGTAAAAACAAGATTAGTTAAAATCTTCAAAAGGTAACCATAGGGTTACCTTTATTTTTCTATTGATAAAATTAAAACTTAGTGGTATATTATTTAATGGAAATGGGACCATGGCGCAGTTGGGAGCGCGCTTGAATCGCACTCAAGAGGTCGGGAGTTCGAATCTCCTTGGTTCCACCATTTGATAAGGTCTGATGTATCAGACCTTATTTTTTTAAAAAGATTATTTTATATATATTTACTAATTTTTAAATATCATGAGTTAAAAAGCAATAAAATCACCAGTACTGTTAGTGCTTGTTTTGAAGATGGTAAGATATGAAGATGGATAGAAGTTAGTATTGATATTTATGATGATAAATTATGGGGGAGATCTTAGTTATGAGATATAAAAAATATATATTAGTTTCTTGGTTGATTATTATAAAGATATTGAACATATTGGTTTAAAAATATGGTCTAGCAACCTAGGCATGATAAAACTTAGTCATAGATTAGTATTAATACAGGAAGTTTGTATAAGGAAAGTTCGATTTTGGCAGAACCAATATTGAGTTTCTTAGTCATATGGAGTTTTGAAAGAATGGTAAAAAGTAAATTATGAAATATATGAATAATCTAAAAACTAAGTGGGTCTTTTTGATTCTAGATACAATCTAAGACAAAATATTTCATAATATTTTATAGAAAAAAATTATAATATGCGTTATCATTTAATTATGAATAAAAAAAGGTTGTGATGCGGTAATGTATGAGTTAGAAATATTACTACTTGTCTTTTGGGGGAGTCTTACAGTAGTTTTTATTTATAATTGGTATCGCTATTTATTTAGGTTATTTAAACCCAAAAGAAAAACTATTAATAATCTTGTTTTAGGGCTACTACCTATATTAATACTCACAATTAACTTGATAACTTTAAAAAACCTTGCCTCATTTGATGTAGTAAATGATGGTTTTTATATTACTTTTTATGTTTTTATGGGATTTGCGTGGATATATCTATTTAATAAATTAATATTTTACTTTTATGATATATCATGGATAGATGATATTATTACTAATGGTAATTATGCCGCTCTATCTGCGTATGTTGGGGCCATACTAGGTTTAACTCTCATATATGCTGGTGCTAATATAGGTGATGGTCCAGGCTTTTGGTGCGTAATAGTTGCTGGAGGGATTGGGATCTTACTGTGGTTTGTTTTAGCATTATTAATTAATAAATGTACAGGTATTCTTGAAAGGATTACTATTTCGCGAGATTTAGGTAGCGGGATTAGATTTGGGGGGTACTTACTTTCAACAGGAGTTTTCTTAGCCCGCGGTTCAGGGGGAGATTGGTTTAATTTCTGGCAAACGATCATTGATTTTACTGATATTTGGATAATTGTTCCATTTTGCTTAATATATTTAGGAATTGAATTATATTATAAAAAACAATTTGAAAATGAAAACATTCCTACTGATATTACTTCCTCATGCTTATGGGCAACTTTGCTAATTATCTTAGCTATTTCTGCAGTATTATATGTTGTACCACCATTTAAAGAAAACCCTATATATTTTCTAAGTTAGGTGACAAAAATGATCAAACTAGTAAGAATTCCTGAGGAAGTATATACCGATTATCGTTACGAAGTGATATTTAATGCTTATAAATGGGATCCACAAGTTGGCGATTCAAATACCGTATCAGAATATGTGGCAGTTATAGATGAAGAGACCGCGAAAAATCTTGAGACTTGGGCTGAAAGATTAGCGGAAGAAACAGTACTTATTGAAGAAACTTTACTACAGCATCCAGAACTAGTAAAAGAATTAGGTATTCCCCGAGTTATACGTAAAACTTTAAAAGGTATTAAGAATTATGAACAAGCTCAGCATATTCGGCTTATGCGGTTTGACTTTCATCCTACTGAAAAAGGGTGGAACATTTCGGAAGTAAATAGCGATGTTCCTGGCGGATTTGCAGAAGCTTCTGTATTACCACAGATAGCCAATAAATATCTTAAAAATTATGACACAGGAACTAACCTAGCGGAAGTACTCTTTCAGGCATTTAAAGATAAGGTTAAAGATAAGGGAACCATTGCCTTAGTCCATGCCACTAGTTATTCTGATGATCGTCAAGTTATGCAGTTTATTGGTGATTACTTTGATGCTCAGGGCTATCATTCACTTTATGCCGCGCCTGACCACCTTAAGTGGCAGAATGGTTATCCTACTTGTGTAATTGGTGATAAAGAGTTTAAAGTAGATGGAATTTTACGTTTTTTCCCACTTGAATGGTTATGTAACTTACCAAGAAAATATAAGTGGCAAAACTATTATAATCCCAGCATTCCTTCCTGTAATCATCCCATTGCCATTCTAACCCAAACTAAACGGTTTCCCTTAGTTTGGGACAAACTAGGTATCGAAATACCTTATTGGAAGAAGTTTTTACCAAATACGATCGACCCACGTCGAGTAGAAATGGAAACAGGAGAATTTATATACAAACCAACTTTAGGACGGGTAGGAGAATATATTACGATTAAATCTGTTGTAGCTGATGATGAGTTAAAGAAAATTAAGAAGGCAGTAAAAAAAGAACCAAAGAACTGGGTCGCACAAGAAATGTTTCATAGTAGAAAAATTGAAACGACCGATGGCAATAGTTTTCATTTATGTATAGGGGTCTTTACTGTGGATGGTAAACGTGCTGGTTTTTATGGTCGCATTAGTCCTTATCCGCGTATAGATGCTTATGCAAAAGATATCCCTATATTAATTATGAAGGGAGATATTGAAAGTGGATGAAAAAAATACTAGTATAGAATTATATAAAATATGGGCCCCTACTGACGCTAAGTGGTCAGCTTGGGCAAAACCTGCAATGTTCGCTAGACCTTCTAATCGAATAACAATGAATAGTTATTTTTATAAACAAGAAATAAAGGAAATTACCTATCAACATGACACGATGATTATTGTCGATTTAAATGGTGAACAAAGTGTTAAAGCAGGAATTTACTTAGCAGAATTAGGATATCGCCCCGTTCCCCTTTTTAATGGGACAAAAGGTCCATATAATAATATTGTTAATGTTGAGAAACTTGAAGAAGCATTATATTGGGGTGCACAGGAGTTAATAAATATCTACATCAGAACTGATGCTAATCCAGCCTTCTTGCTTGATAAACGGAGAATGAAAGAGTACAAAGTAAATGGAGCTTATGATAATCGTTGGAGCATCTTTCCTCAAGATATGCCTTCTGCTGATTATTTACTTAGGAATCATATTAAAAAAGTTATAGTTGTTTCCCAAAATATTGAAAATGATTTATCACATATATTATGTCGATATCAAGAAAAAGGCATAGAGATTTATTTAGTGAATGATGATGGAATTAATCCCATCAAAGTAAGCAAACCATCAAAGTATAAGAGTTTGCGATACCGAGTACAAGTTATCCTTGGCTTAAAGAGGAACTCTGCTGGTGGCTTTGGTGGTGTTTTACCTGATGCCCAAACTCATTCTTCTGGTGTTGGGGTTAGAGGTATAGGTTAACAAATAAGTAATAGAGGTGTTAATTCATGGAAGTAGTTGAAAAAGTATGTAAGTTTCTTAAAGATGCTGGTTGTTACTATCTAGCAACGGTAGAAGGTGACCAACCAAGGGTTCGTCCATTTGGAACAGCCCATATTTTTGAAGGTAAACTCTATATACAAACAGGCAAAATTAAAGCAGTCTCAAAACAAATCGCTACTAATCCTAAGGTCGAAATCTGCGCCTTTATGGATGGAGTGTGGTTGAGACTAAGTGGTGAGTTAGTTGAAGATGACAGAGTAGCAGCACGTAAGTCTATGCTTGATGCTTATCCAGAGTTAAGGGCCATTTATAATGAAAATGACGGTAATACACAAGTATTCTACTTTAAAAATGCGACAGCTATTTTTGATTCATTTATAAAGGATAAAGAAATCTATCATTTCTAAATATTAAGGTTCTATAATTTTTGGTGTGGGTAAATAAACTCACACCATATTTTATATAAAAAAAGTGAGACATATTTCCAACACCCTGATAGAATATGATTTGAATAAAACAAACTAAACCAAGGAGTG
>Ga0134105_1000578_pt1 | contig 36359 bp, 32 predicted proteins | sample 16_3_2metaG_FD_94457 | JGI IMG/M metagenome (GOLD analysis project Ga0134105, IMG submission 94457) | Switchgrass degrading microbial communities from high solid loading bioreactors in New Hampshire, USA - 16_60_3.3_214_A3 metaG | ecosystem: Engineered > Bioreactor > Semi-continuous > Anaerobic... | reverse complement strand
TAACATTTTTATCAACAAGGTGGAGAAGGAATTCACCGTACCTTTACGTGTAATTCCGGGACAGTCACAGCTTATCTGTAATCTGGATGAGTTCGGACAGTTTCTGCGTAACAGGCTTATCGTCGGAAAACTTACAGGAGAAGACGGGAATATTGTATCAACGGTATGTATATTTGCTGACATTGAGCGCCATCTGTCTTTTCCTGAAGCAGTGGTTTCACTGAGTATTGAGGGGGATGAGCTGGTTGTCGAAACCGATTATTTTGCAAGATGTGTGGAATTAACGGGAGAGAATGACGGAGATCCGTTCGGATTTTATTTCTCGGACAATTATTTTGATTTGCTTCCGGGTGAAAAAAAGAGAGTAAAAATCAAGACAAAACACAAGGAAGGTATTATTACGGCTAAAGCTCATTATTCAAAATCAAAGGCGGTAATAAGTTATAAGGAAGAGAATTAAATTATTGGTATATAATTGGTTTGGTGTGCCCGATGAGGTGAAGAAATAAAGAATACCAAAAAAACGAAAAAAAGCCGGGTAAATTTCCCGGCCTTTTTCGTTCCGCCGAAATTCCGCTTTACAAAAACGTTCATTCCGGTCTAATCGTTCAGAAACTTTTCTGCCCGGCACTGCAAAATCCATTTGCATTCCATTTTAAATATGATAATATAAAAACAGACAAAAGCTGACAATACATATTATTATATATTTTAGCCGGGGAATATGTCTGTGCGTGAAAATAGATGGGTATAATACATATGTTTTTTGCCGAAGAAATTATTGAAAAATACATAATGGTAAGGGGTTGACTCAATTGGGCCTTGGACTTGATATAGGTATTGATTTGGGAACGGCGAGCGTTCTGGTATACGTAAAAGGAAAGGGTATCGTTTTAAGGGAACCGTCGGTTGTTGCAATTGATAAAAACACCAACAGGCTTCTGGCCGTTGGTGAGGAAGCCCGGAAAATGCTCGGAAGAACTCCGGGGAATATTGTGGCGATACGGCCGCTGCGCGACGGTGTTATTTCGGATTACCAGGTAACAGAGCGGATGCTTAAGTATTTCCTGAACAAGGTATGCAGCAGAGGCCTTTTCAGGCTGTTTAAGCCAAGGGTTATGATATGTGTTCCCAGCGGAGTCACCGAGGTTGAGAAACGTGCAGTCGAAGATGCAGCAATCCAGGCAGGCGCACGCAGAACATACCTGATCGAAGAGCCGATTGCAGCTGCCATTGGAGCGGGCATTGACATAACCAAGGCATGCGGTAGCATGGTGGTTGACGTGGGCGGTGGTACCACTGATATTGCCGTTATTTCTCTTGGCGGAGCAGTTGTAAGCACCACGATAAAAGTTGCCGGCGACAAGTTTGACGAGGCTATAATCAGGTATATGAGGAAGAAACATAATATAATGATTGGCGAGCGCACTGCCGAGGAAATAAAGATTAAAATCGGAACCGTATTCCCGAGACAGGAAGAGGTATATATGGATGTTAGGGGAAGAAACCTGGTATCGGGTCTTCCGAAGACTATCCAGGTATCTTCGTCTGAAATAATGGAAGCCTTGGAAGAACCGGTTTCAGCCATTGTTGATGCAGTGCATTCAGTGCTTGAAAGGACGCCTCCGGAACTGTCCGCTGATATAAGCGACAGAGGAATCGTAATGACGGGCGGCGGTTCGCTCGTTTACGGGTTCGACAAGCTCCTCCAGCAAAAAACCGGTATAGACGTTTTCATAGCAGAGGATGCAATATCGTGCGTGGCTTTGGGTACCGGTAAAGTTCTTGATAACCTGGAAATACTTGAAGAGTCCGGAATGGAAAGGGTAAATTACAGAAGATAATATAAACAGGAAGTCTGAAGCAAGGAAGGCTGTTTCCGAGAATTTTCGGAGCAGTCTTTTTTTACTGTAAAAAAAATTCCGGTAATTACCGATATTTTGAATTGGAACAGTATAATTCCGTCAGCATATAAGGTCAAATAATCTGAAGAAGGAAGAGGTTTATGGTAAGAGGACTGTATACATCCGGCTGGAGTATGCTGGCACTGAATAAAAAAATGGACGTTCTGACGAATAACCTGGCCAATGTTTCCACTGCCGGATACAAAAAGGATACCGTGGTGCTGGAAGGTTTTCCGAGGCTTCTGGCCGAAAGACTGCACGACAATACAAACGGTGTAGCCCGTGGAGTTCCGGTGGGCGAACTGTCCTTCAGTAATGATGTGGGCGAAGTTTATACATACTTTAACCAGGGTTCATTACTAAAAACCGATAACAATCTTGACATGAGCATCAAGGATGAAGGCAGGGCGTTCTTCACAATCGCTGTACCGGGCAGAGGGCAGTTCTATACAAGGGACGGAAGTTTCAAGCTGAACGCCAATGGTCAGCTTGTAACCGCAAAAGGTTACTATGTATTGGGTGAAAACGGAATTATCCAGCTTAGCGGAAGCGATTTTACCGTTACACGGGACGGAACGATAATACAGAACGGAGAAGTGGTTGACAGACTGCTGATAACCCAGTTCCAGAACCCTGAAAGCCTCAGGAAAAACGGGGAAAACCTGTTCAGTGCAACACCGGGCTCGGTTGTTGAAGGTTTCAACGGAGAGGTTCTCCAGAATTACCTTGAGCAATCGAATGCCGAAGCAATAAGGGAAATGGTTGATATGATAGCGCTTATGCGGAGCTATGAGGCAAACCAGAGGGTAATCAACGCCATTGACGACACCCTGGGCAAGGCGGTAAATGAGGTAGGAAGGGTATAGTTATTAACATAAAGCCATAATTACTGAAAAAGGGTGATAGGATTATGATGAGAGCACTTTATACGGCAAGTTCGGGCATGAAGGCAATGCAGTTCAATGTGGACACTATTTCGAATAACCTTGCAAACGTGAATACATATGCCTACAAAAAAGAAAGGGCGGAATTTGAGGATCTTCTGTATGTAACAATGGAACGGGCGTATATACTGGAAAACCAGGGACAGCCTGTTAACCTGCAGGTAGGACACGGTACCGTTATCAGGTCGGTTGCAAGGGATTTTACCGCAGGCAGCCTTATTCAGACTGAAAACAAGCTGGATTTCGCTATTATCGGGGATGGCTTTTTCAGTGTCCTTTATCCCGATCAGAATATATACTATACCCGTGACGGCAGTTTCAAACTGTCGGTTACAGATGAAGGCAATATGCTCACAACTGCGAGGGGTTATCCCGTTCTGGATATAAACGGCGAGCCGATTTATTTCGATTTTCCGCTGGATAAGCTGATAATTTCCGAACAGGGCGATATAAGCTATATGGATGAGGACGGTATTGTAATACCAACCGGACAGAGAATTGGCATCTTCAAGTTCAATAATCCGCAGGGACTTGAAGCCATCGGCGGTAACCTTTATGCCGAGAACACCGCATCGGGTTTTGCAGTTCCTGATGAGGAAATGGGCGAGCCGAGCATAATCAGGCAGGGATACCTTGAGGCTTCAAACGTTCAGATCGTGGAGGAAATGGTAAACTTAATCACTGCCCAGAGGGCGTATGAACTGAACTCGAAGGCAATCATGACAGCGGACGAAATGCTTAGCATAGCCAATAATCTTAAGAGGTAATTTCAGCTGAAACGACCGTCCGGCAGACGGGATAAAAATCCGTCCGCCGCAATGAGTGAAAAAGGGAGATAAAAATGAGAGTAGACGGTGTAAATGTAAATGCGGTAACCATACAGAACAGCATATCCAGTAAGCAGTTTGCTGAAGAGACGTCCTTTGAAGAAGTGCTGAAAAAGGCATATACCGAAGGCGACAAGGAGAAGCTTAAGGAGGCATGCAAGGAATTCGAGGGAATCCTCCTGGGAATACTTTTTAAACAAATGAAGAAGACTGTGCCGGAAAGTGCATTCATGGCAAAAAGTTATGCACGGGAAATATTTGAGGAAATGCTCGACGAGGAACTTGCAAACAATGCCAAGGGGACTCTTGGTATTGCAGATGTTTTGTATAAACAGTTAAGCGCCAGCCTTGACAGGATGTATAAAATTAGTGATGATTAACAGGAGATGAAAAACCTCGTTAGACTTATATTATTAGCTGCAATATTGTTTGTGTTCATAACAGGCCCGTCAGAAAAGAGGCAAATGCTCCGAGATGATGGGCCTTATTTGTGTGCTGAAATTTCTCCTGAACCTTCGCTTTCGCCTGTTCCCGTAAAAGAACCGATTATCTATGCAAGAAAGGAAATCGTATATGAGGGAGCCCCGCAGGTTCTGCACATACTGGAGCTGGACCTTTCAAATCCCGGGCTGGAAATAATACCTGTACTGGCAAGGGACCAGATATTCGGTTTTGAGTTTCTGAGCGATATTGACAAAAGATATAAAGCAGCGGCGACGATAAATGCGGGATTCAATTTCGCCTATGGCCAGCCGTCCGGCATGGTCATTCAGAACGGAAAACTCATAAGTTCGAGCCGGGGCTACGGAAGGATACTCCTGATCGAAGGGGGAAAAGCCCGGTTTGTTCCGCCGCCGTTCAGGGTCTGGCTTGAAACCGAAGATACCAGAATACCGGTTGACCTTGTAAACCCGTATCCATATGAAAAGGGAATCATGGTTTTTACTCCCGAATACGGTCCTACGAACCGCATGGATACCGAGTATGCGGCATGTGTGGTTGTAAACGGTACGGTACAGCTGGCAGGCATTGTTTCAGGCGAACTGGATATACCGGATGACGGCTTTGTAATCGCAGATTTAAACACCGAACATTCCCCGATCCTGGGTTTATCCTCCGGAAGGTCCGTCAGGATCATGCTCCAGGAACAGGTTCAGCAGGGCTACCAGTGTTCCGGCTCTCTTGTTGAAAACGGTGAAAATGTGGCAAAGGACAGGGATGAATGGGCAGGAAACCTTAACCTGCCGACTCCGAGGACAGCTGTGGGAATAAAGGATGATAATACGCTGGTTTTTCTTGTTGTGGACGGAAGGCAGCCAGGATACAGCACAGGAGTGACAGGACGGCAGCTTGCCGATATCCTGATATCCCTGGGTGTTACCGAGGCGGCTCTTTTGGATGGCGGGGCCTCAAGCGAACTGATATATAACGGCAAAATTGTCAACAGGCCCTCAACCGGCAAAGAACGGCTTCTTGCCTCGGCGTTTGTTGTTAAATACAATTCCGATTAAGGTGAAAAATTTCCTGTAAAATATTGATATAATCTGACAATATTATGTTATAATAAGTTGGGATTAATTCTTCATTTATTGTCTAGCATCGTTGATCAGACTGTGGGGTGTCTTTTTTGAAAAAAGCCGTTAAAGCGCTGTTTGCGGTATTATTGTCTTTAGTGTTATTTCCCGTTCCAAATGTTGCGGGTTCTGCCGAAATCCCGACATATAATCGGCTTGATTGTCTTTATCCCGTCCACCTGCGTTATGACGTTTTTTATGACGGTAAACTGACCGATGAGAATATCGTATATCTGAAAAACATACCCCACGCTGAAGCGCTGAAAACCTTGAACGTGCTAAGGGGCGACAGCAGAGGTAATCTGATGCTTGACAGGTACGCAGAAAGGGTTGAAGGTGCCGCAATGCTGGTAAGGCTTCTTGGTGCCGAAGAATATGCTTTCACGTTTAAGCAGCGTCACCCCTTTACCGATGTTCCCGACTGGGCGGTCCCGTACATCGGGTACTTGTACCAGAACGGCCTGACGAACGGAATTGGAGACGGCAAATTCGGATCGCATCATTATATAGATGAAAAATCTTACCTGGCCTTTCTGCTCCGGACGCTCGGATACAGTGAAAAAAACGGTGATTTTACATGGGAGACGGTGGGTAGTACAGCCCTGAAGGTTGGACTACTGGAGCCCGGCGAGGAGAAGTACATAGGAAATCTTATAAAAAGGGAGAGGCTGTCGCAGCTTTCCTGGAGGGCAATGTTCCTGAACCATAAACAATTCCGGAAACCGCTGCTGATCTGCCTGTATGAAGAAGGAAAAATAAGCCGTGAAAACCTTAAGGCATTGTTTGCGAAAAGCCAGGACCGGCTTATCGATCTGTGGTATGCAAATATCCCCATGCTTGAAGAAGCTTTTCTGCGTCACGAAGAGAGAATAGAAATACCTTTGAACCAGAAGCAGAAGGAAAATGATTACCATACTTATCTGGAATACACTCTTGAAAGGATACAGCTGACAACGGGCGTATTCCTGCGCGGGTTTTACACTGAGTTATGGCAGCATGGATACAACTATACCCTGGTAATATACCCCAATTACGAAAATACGCTGTCCGGAGATGAAATACTGAAAAGCTGGGTGGATTTGATTGCCCTGAAAATATTCACACCGACAATGAATGACTATGATAAGGTAAAAGCAGCGCATGATTACCTAATAACCGTGCTGGAATATGATACAGGCGAAAAACACGAGATTGCTCCTTCTTCTTTCAGTGCACTGGGAGCACTGGAAACGGGAGTTGCCGTTTGTAACGCCTATTCCGAGCTGATGGCGCTGATTTTGAACCGAGGTGGTGTACCGTGCCGTATTGTTGTGGGAGAAGCCAATGGAACAAGCCATGCCTGGAATATTGTTTCAATTGACGGGAAGCTGTACCATGTAGACGTTACATGGGATGATCCTGTAATAAATGGTAAGGAAAAGGCAATAAGGTATGATTATTTCAACCTGCCTGATGCGGAGATTGAAAGGGATCATTACTGGAACAGGAACAATTACCCTGTATGCAATTCCACCGAGCATAATTATTTTGTCAGGAACAAACTGATTGTAAAAAACCCGGAAGATATCAGGGCTGCGGTTGCGGATGCCGTGGAAAACCGGAAAACCGGCCTTATGCTGAAATATCTAGGCGACAGCCCGGGATATCCCGATATCAGAAAGATTATCAATGATGTTAATTCGGGCGCAGGCTATATAATAACCAGGTATGTTTACACTATAAACGAAGCCGTCCGTACAATAAGTCTTGAATCCATTGAGTATGCTGACTGACCGGGATATGCCCGCTGATGCGTTTTTTTCTGTCCGGACCAGGGAAAAAGCATATAATGCGAAAATGCGACATAATTGACTGAAAAATGTCGTGTATTTACATCCGAAAAACCGGAATGAAAGTATAATATAAACAGAAAACAGGTATTTTAAAACTGAAAGACTCCTGGTATGGTTGGGGGGGGGTATACCGGGAGTCTTTTTTTTGCAAAGGGGGATTTGCATGGACAGGAAGAAATATCTTGAAGAAATTGAGGCCGTAATTCAAAGAGGGCCGTTTAAGGATAACTGGGATTCATTGTTCAATTTTACCCCGCCGGAATGGTTCCACAGGTCAAAATTCGGTATTTTCATTCATTGGGGCGTATACTCCGTTCCTGCCTACAATAACGAATGGTACTCGAGAAACATGTATATCCAGGGTTCCGACGAGTTCAGGCATCACGTGGAAACTTACGGAGAGCATAAAAAATTCGGGTACAAGGATTTTATCCCGATGTTCAGGGCGGAAAAGTTCAATCCGGATGAATGGGCAGAACTTTTCAGAGAAGCAGGTGCACGGTATGTCGTTCCCGTTGCGGAGCATCATGACGGGTTCCAGATGTATAGAAGCGAACTTTCACGGTTCAATGCATATGAAATGGGACCAAAGCGCGATGTACTGGGCGAGCTGAAGGAAGCCTTTGAAAAACGGGGTCTGATACTCGGAGCTTCTTCCCACAGGGTGGAACACTGGTTTTTCATGGGTCACGGAAAAGAGTTCGACAGCGATATAAAGGAACCGATGGAATTGGGGGATTTTTACTGGCCGGCAATGCCCGAGCCGAATCATCAGGATTTATTCAGTGAGCCTGCTCCTTCACGGGAATTTCTTGAAGACTGGCTCCTCCGTACCTGTGAGATAGTGGACAGATATCGTCCGAGGCTGATTTACTTTGACTGGTGGATTCAGCACAGTGCGGTAAAACCGTATCTGAAAAAGTTTGCGGCATATTATTATAACCGTGCAAAAGAGTGGGGTATTGATGTAGCCATAACCTACAAGCATGAGGCATTCATGTTCGGAAGTGCTGTTGTGGACGTGGAACGCGGACAGTTTGCGGAACAGAAACCGTATTACTGGCAGACCGACACGGCGGTTGCAAGAAATTCCTGGTGCTATACCGAAAATAATGTGTACAAACCTGCAAACGAGATTATTTGCGATCTCGTTGACATCGTGAGCAAAAACGGGTGCCTTCTCCTGAACATCGGTCCGAAGGCTGACGGAACAATACCTGATGAAGACAGGAAAATCCTGCTTGAAATCGGTGACTGGCTGAAGACAAACGGTGAAGCCATATACGGCAGCAAGATATGGCGCATATACGGGGAAGGACCTACAAGAATCCAGGAAGGACAATTTACCGATGTTAACGCAAAGACATTCACTCCCGAAGACATCCGGTTCACGGTAAACGGTTCGTGTATTTATGCCACCGTTCTTTCCTGGCCGGAAAACGGCGTAGTAAAAATAAAATCCCTTGCTGACAAGGATGCTTCAAAGCTTCCGCATTTTCACGGGATTATAAGGGATGTATCGGTTCTCGGTTTTGACGAAAAACCTGCCTGGGAGAGAAATGAAGAAGCACTTACTGTCACCGCAAAAACGGTAAAAAGCGATAAACCTGTGGTGCTGAAAATACTGGTGGACTGAAAAGGCGGGATACCTGCGATTACAGGCTATTTGTGCAATTTCCTGAACTCACTGGGTGATATATTGTAATACTTGCGGAATGCGGAAGAAAAATGCTCCGCAGAAGAATAGCCAAGGGTATCGGCAATGTATGAAATGCTTTTGCTTTGATCCTTTAACAGAACGGCGGCTGCCGACATTCTTGCTTCGGTTTTCTTTTGCTGAAAAGACTTGCCATAATATTTCCATATAAGACGCTGCGTCTGACGGGGACTTAACTTCAGCCTGTCAGCAAGATCATTCAGCGAAAGGGAACTGTATTCATACAGGAAGTATTTTTCTATAATAATTGAAATACTGTCAGTCAGATTGCCCGGGGCAAAACGGTCCCGGGTATGTTTTTCTGAATCGTAATTACGGATTAAACAGACCAGAAGCTGTGCCAGGAGCAGTTCAATCTGTTTCCTGTACCCCGTGTGTTTATTCTCCAGTTCCCTGAAAATCTGCCTGATTATAGCCTGAACCCCGAAATTATCCTTTCCGATCCAAAAAGGGGTTGAGAAAAAAATATTCAGCAGCGGAGACATTTTCTTCTGGCTGATTTTTTTAGTTTTCAGATAAATACAGTACTCCTGCATTGCTTCGTGGGGAAGGGGAATTTGTGCGTGTTCCACGTGAGGACCGGTAATATACAACGTGTTTGGTTTAATTTCATAACTTTTCCCGCCGGTAACCAGCCTTCCGTATCCGGACATATTGAAATGAATTTCAAAACATCCGGCGCCATGGCTGTGCATCGGAATGGTATCGGTGATACTCCCGTAAGATATGCTCGGAACACTGAATTCTACACCGTCAAATGCAAAACTGATGTCAGCGTCGGTATAAGCTATGCTCATCGTTTACCCCTTTTATCGTTCGTTTCTGCATAGTTTACCGTTTAATTATACCATGCCGCGGACAAGAACGGTAAAGTAAATAAAGCCTTTATAAAACAAAGTGCACTTGATTACATTTAACCGGTTAAATTATGCAGTTAAATATAACTACAAAAGCAAGGAGTAATCAGAACATCAGCGCTGAAAACAGTTTCTGGAACGCCACTGGTTTGGGCTCATGCCATAGTGCTCCCGGAAAACCTTAAAGAAATGAGAAGGAGTTCGGTATCCTACATGCTCAGACACGGTTTCGACGGTAAGATCAGGATTGTTTTTCAGCAGGTCGCAGGCTTTTTTCAGGCGGATATCATGAAGATACTGCAGGAAAGTCATTCCAACCTCTTTTTTGAATATGCTGCATAAATAGCTGGGATTAAGATTCACATGTTCAGCCACTTCTTCCAGCGAAATATCCCTGAAATAGTTCAGCTTAATATAAAGAATACACTGATAAACCTTGTCAGAATAGGCGGTATTGGTTTGCTCAGTGTTTTCATCAACATTCCAGAAGTTTTTAATCATTTCTTTCAGTACATTTTTGAAGGACGAATAATTCACTATTTTTTGCCTGTGATATATATATTTCTTTTTGATAAATTCCGGCTCAATTTCATTGCCGAAAATTGCGTAGTTATATGAGGCGATTTCAAGGAAAGCAAGAGTATAGGCAATGTGAAGGGAGTTTGCCTTTTTCAGCAGTTGTTCAATATAGTCATCTATTTCATTTTCATTAAGAACGGCTTTCAGCATCCGGGCAAAAGTTCCTGAAACAAAAAGGGCATGTTTTGCGGTTTCCTCAAGCTCTCCGGTTTCTAGAGGGAGAAGTGAAAGAAGCAATTCTGTTAAGGCTTCATAAAACAGGGGTGCATTCATATTAGAAGTTATTTCTTCCGCAATCCGCTCTGTGCTTTGAATGCTGCTAATGCCGATATTCAAAGGAATACCGGGAAAGCATGTATTGAAAATGCGTAATATATCCGTTTTTTTCAGCCTGAAGGAAAAATTAAAAAGAAAAGCAAGGATTTTTCCCAGGCGGAAAGAGTAAACCTTGTCAAAGTAAGGAGCAAGCATGCTGTAAATCCGACCTGATTCCATATCACCGAATCCCGTTACGACACAGAGGGTGGCAAACCTAAAAGGCAGCAGGAAACTGATATCCGTATTGCTTAAACGTATATCACCGATATGTGTGTTCTGAAGCATGCACATTTTCAGTTTCAGCAGAATGTTTTCCTGGAGCTGTTTTTTTTCTGTGTCTATCTCATGCAGCTTGTTTATAAGCCTGTCTTTATTTATAGGTTTTAAAAGATAGTCGGAAACCTGGCACGATACTGCCCGCCTGAAAAACTCGATTTTTTCATAACCGCTAATAATTATGAATTTCCCGTGAAAACCCTGTTTTTTTATGTTTTCGATCATGGAAAGCCCGTCCAGTTCCGGCATATTTATATCAGCTATTATTACGTCCGGTAAAAACACGGGTATTGCATCCATGGCTTCAAAAGCATCAGATGCCGTTTTAATTTCAAGGTTGACTTTTGTCTGCTTTCTGAGCATGGTTTCAATTCCTTTTAATACAATGTATTCATCATCGACAAGTAAAACTTTGAGCATTATGCATCCCCTCCGGGAAATTCAGCGGCTGTTTCTTTATTATTTAAAGGAATCCGGATACTGCACACCGTCTTTTCATTCTCTTCACTTGAAATTGACAGAAAATAATCATTTCCGTAATAAAGCCTGAGGCGGTCATTGATGTTAAAAATGCCGCGGCCGTTGTGCTGGCTGGATATATTCGGATGTTCTTCCGGGTGATTCAGTTGTCTTTGTATTTCTTCAAGGCGTATTTTCGGTATTCCCGGTCCGTCATTTGTCACTGTTATCAACAGATGATTACTTAGTTCTCTTATTTCGATTTCAATCCTGATCTTGTTACGGGTTTTCGGGACATTATGTACAATTGCATTTTCTACCATAAAAAGCAGTACGAATTTCGGACAAATCCATTCACCTGAAAATTCATCTACCTTCCATTCAACGGTAAAACGGTTCATAAAACGTTTGTTCTGTATTTCTATATATTGCCTTACTACTTCCATTTCTTTCTGCAGCGGGACAAAATACTCACGGGATAACGAGTAACGCATAAGGTTACCGAATGCATATGCAATATCCGCTATCAGGGGTTCATTGTTCATTTCGGCTATCATTCTTATGCTTTCCAGCGTGCCATAGAAAAAATGCGGATTTAACTGTGACTGTAAAGCCTCAATTTGCGCATTCCTCAGCAATATTTCCTTTTGCCGGATCATGTCAGACATATGATTGGTACGTTCAACCATCAAGTTGAACTCCCTGATAAGGTTGCCTACCTCATCGTCCGTCACCGGACCGGTATATGGGGTAAGAATATGGGAATTTGTCTGGTTTATATGTTTTGCGAGCAGCGAAATGTTACGAAACGGACGATAAACCAGGGGAAACAAAATGAAATTTGATAAAAGGAAAAGCAGTGCGCAAATAAGCATACTGGTTGATATTGGCGACTTTGCAATGCTTTTCAGCATGTTTTTTTTCAGCTGGACGACACTTATATTGTAATCAGCAAGCTTTATGATACACAGCATTATATTGTTTCCGGAATTAAATGAAACATGAACATCACTGGACAAATTTCTGATAAATTCCTCGTTTTCAGCCAGAAATTCATGATTTTTGTCATTGTCATTAAAGGCATGAACAAGTTTTCCGCCCCAGAAAATATAGGTGGAAATGTCGCTGGCCTGCTCATTCAGAAACAGGTTAAACAGCCGGCTGTTGCAGGTGATGGAAAGAACGCCTGTTATTTCTGAGTAAAGGGCATCCATAAAACCTGCAAGGAAAACAAGTTTAAGTTCGCCGTCAATATTTTCTGCCAGCCAGAACTGCCTGTACAATTCGCGCCGGGGATTGGTCATAAACTCTTCCGAGAAGATATCCATTTCATACAACTGTGACAGGGGAAGGAATTCAGGAAGTATTTCCACGGCAGTACTGTTGGCTGTGTAAATATTTATCCGGTCGATATAAGGATTGTATGACTGAATGCTCTTTATCAGCGTGGCAACATCCTTTACATAAGTGTACATAACGTTTTTCGGAGTGGATACGTTTTGATTCAGAATGCTTGCTAATTCGGAAGAGACCCTGAACTGGTCGAATTTTTCCTCGATATACTGCAGCTGGTTTTCCAGGTAATACTTGTCTGACAGCAATGATTCCTTTTCAGCGTTGATGAGTTCGGTGCGTATTTGCCTTGCGTCATTGGAATAAAGAAGCATGCCAAGAAGCAAGGTCGGAAGCAGTACAACCAGTAAATACGTAAGAAAAAAACGTTGTAAAAGACTGCCAAATTTTTTTGCCATTAATGAATTGTGTCACTCCCTTCTTAGTTAATTATATCAGTTTGCCTATTAGTAAAAAAGCATTGATACGCAAATCCAAAAAATTAATATTGAAATCCAAAAAATTATCAGTATGAAAAAAACAGATACACAAAAAACAAAAAAATGTCATGCAAAAATAAAAAACACGGTCTGGCTGACCATACTGACAAGGTTTATAATGATAGTATCAAATTTCACATACGGACAGGGATTGTGGATATATGAAATCTTACATATCGGTAAATCAAAAGAACTTCAGAAGAAGTAATCTGTACAAGTTTATAAAACAGCTTGATTTGCAGATGTTTGCATTTATAGGTCTGGCGTTTTTGATAGTTTTTTCATATTTGCCGATGTTCGGCATTATAATTGCTTTCAAGGAATACAAAATAAGCAGCGGTGTTTCTGGTATTTTTTCAAGCAAATTCGTCGGGCTTAAGTATTTTGTTGAATTCTGTACAGACTATCGTTTCGGTGAGCTGGTCCGGAACACATTGGTCCTCAGTACTTTGAAACTGGTTTTCGCTTTTCCTGCGCCTATTATCCTGGCCATTATGATTTCCGAAGCCGGCAACAGTTTTTTCAAAAGGCTTGTACAAACAGCCAGTTATCTTCCGAATTTTATATCATGGATACTGGTTTACGGTATCAGTACGGCTCTTTTCTCTGAGAGCTTTGGAGTTGTAAACCAGGTGCTGAAAAACCTGGGGATAATTGAGAAAGGTATCCCGTTTTTAACCCGGCCTGATTTGTTTTGGGTGATGGCCGTTGTATTGTCAATATGGAAGAGTTCCGGATGGTGGGCAATAATATTTTTAGCTGCAATATCAAATATTGATCCTAAACTGTATGAAGCAGCCATATGCGACGGCGCAGGAAGACTGAAGAGGATTTGGTATATTACACTTCCCGGAATTAAAGGAGCCATAATAACGGTCCTGATTCTTTCGCTGGGAAGTTTCCTGGGCGGGGGAATGGTAGGTTCGAACTTTGAACAGAGTTTCTTAATGGGCAATAACGTGAACAATTCAACATCTGAGATTATTCAGACCTATGCATTTAAAATGGGTATGGCGCAAGGGCGTTTTTCATATGCTACTGCCGTGGACTTGATGCAGTCAGTTATATCAATTACGCTGATTTTTATCAGTAATGCAGTAGCAAAAAAGATCACAGGAGAAGGCCTGTTCTAGAGGAGAGATACATCAATGAAAAAAACCAGGGAGGATTACATTGTAGATACAGTTAATTACATATTGCTGACCATAGTTGCATTCATTACACTGTATCCGTTTTATTATATTGTTGTCTGCTCTTTCAACGACGGAGTAGATCTGATGCGCGGCGGCGTATATTTTTGGCCGAGAAAATTCTCTATAGCCAGTTATAAACAGTTTATTCAGGACTCATCATGGATTAATGCGTTTTTTATGTCTGTTGCGAGGACGGTTGTAGGAACATTAATCTCTGTCACGGTTACATGCATTTTCAGTTACGGCTTGTCGAGAAAAAAGCTGATGTTCAGGAAATATTACATTCTGGCGGTTGTAATTACAATGTATTTTTCCGGCGGCTTGATTCCATACTACGTTTTGCTGCGAAATCTCGGGTTGTTGAATACGTTCTGGGTCTATATCATCCCTGGAACGGTGAATACATTTTTTACAATAACCGGAATCAATTTTTTCAGTTCAATTCCTGAATCGATTATTGAATCGGGATATATGGACGGCGCGAAGGAATTACAGGTTTTCTGGCGGATAATCGTACCGGTGTCATTGCCTTTTATAGCTACGCTTTCGTTGTTTGTAGCGGTAGGACACTGGAACAGCTGGCTGGATTCAGCGTATTACGTACGTGATAGAAGACTTCATACGCTGGCATATAAAATGATGACAACGCTAAACAAGATCATGGCATCATCTTCTGATGCAAATACGGCAGGACAGATTTCCACTGCAAATACAACCACGAACTTTACCGTTCAGGCGACTGCAATGGTAATTTCAATGGTTCCTATAATGTGTGTCTATCCGTTTTTACAGAAGTATTTTGTCCAGGGATTAATGCTTGGTTCTGTTAAAGAGTAAAACCCCAGGTATTTCTGATGAATTTAAAATATTGGCAGATTCTTTCTGCCTGGATATAAATTTAAAATCGGGAGGGAAAAAGTTATGAAATCAAAAATGAGAAAAAGACTGATACCTTTATTGTTCCTTGTTATTTTTGCTGTTTTGCTGACTTCCTGCGGAAAGACTCAAAGCGGCAATAACAACACAGGCCAGACTTCTGCAGGAACCGGCGAAGGCAAGAATACAGGCGGTTCAACCGAGCAGAAGAAGCCTGTAAAACTGACGCTGTTTGTTGATGAACCCTGGTGGCCGTATGACACCTGGAAGGGGGCCATTCCCGAAGAGTTTAACAAAAGAATGAATGTGGAGATTGAAGCAATTCGCGCGGCGGATGATCAGCAGCTCCCAATGATGGTGGCGTCAGGCGATATGACTGATATTGTATGCACATACCGATATCAGTTTATGGCCAAGGAAGAGGTAAGCTATCCGCTTGACGTATTGCATGAACAATACCCCGATGTAAACTTCCCTGTACATTCTGTACTGCAGTTTGTCAACAGGATGCCGGACGGGCATTATTATACAATCGGATGCGGATTTTCGCCTGAGTCTGACAGAAAAGGCTGGGTGATTGCTTCGGAAGGTCCGGGATTCTTCTATCGCGAAGATATTGCCAATGAACTGGGGCTTAAGTTTGAAAGACTGGAAGACCTGGACATAGCCTTTGCGAAGGTAAAGCAAACACATCCTGAAATGTATCCGATAGTATTTAACTACATTCACAAATTTGGCTGGCTTCGCAATGTGATGGGACTTCCGAACGGCGGTTTCCATGATCAGAACGGTACACTTGTATGGTATGCTGCAGCAGACGGACAGCTGGAATTCTATAAAAAAGTAAATGAGTGGTATCGCTTGGGATATATAAGCCCGGATAACTTTGCATTCCAGACTGAAGAAGATACAACTGAAACTGCGGTTGCCGGAAGAGCTTTTGCTGTATTTGGATATGATAATCATGCAGATAACTACAATACTGCACTTGAAGCAAGCGGAGCCGATTTCAGGTTTAAGCAGGTAACTGACGTTATTAGTGACAATGCCAAGAGATACGTCAATTTTGCGGGAGGACGCGGTCTTTACATCACAAAATCCTGCCGGGACGTTGAAACTGCATATAAAACGGTTGCCTACGCATATGGCGATGAAGGCATGAAACTGTTGATGTGGGGTATAGAAGGAGAAGACTACAAATTGAACAGCGATGGTTATCCGGTATTTAACTATAATTTCCAGGGTGACAACACTGTTTTGGAACCCCGTGGTCTGAAGTACTGGGGATGGCTGGTTCATAATGCGGTTGTTACCGGTATTCCAGACGCAACATCGGATACACAGACAGCAAAAGCAAGAAATGCCTGGGGTGCATATACCGAATACAATCCTGTTATCGGCATGATTCGTTTTGATGCCGATTCAGAAGAACAGATTATATCGACAAAACTTGATGAAATGCTGAGGAGTGAGGAAATAAACATCCTCATGGCTGAATCTGAGGAAGCCTGTGAAAAAGCATATTACGCAATGCTTGAAAAGGCTGAATCCATCGGATTGTCAAAACTTATGAACTCCGCAAACGAAATGTACAGGAAACTGAAGCCTGAATATGACAAGATTAAGGACAATGAAAGATAACAGAATGCTTTTTATGTCATGAAAAACCAGTAAGTAATTTACAAAGGAAAAGAGGCTGTCTCAAAAAACACTTTGGGACAGCTTATTTTTTTCATGTGGACGGGCAAAGTAAATGCAACTTTTAAAGACTTAATGCATCCTGTAATATGGAAAGACTAAGTGCAACTGCTTTTCGGGTTAGGGGCCGTATTTACTTTGACAGTTGACCTGCCATGGCCAAAAAAGAATTTCATGTAAAAACCATTGCAAAAAGATGAAATATATTGTAAAATAAAATCCGCAACTTATGTCGGGGTGTAGCGCAGTTGGTAGCGCACGTGGTTTGGGACCATGGGGCCGGGGGTTCGAGTCCTCTCACCCCGACCAGATTTATCAAGTGAGATTGATACAGAAAAAGCCAGTCCGTCAGGACTGGCTCTTGTTATTTATATCAAAAAGTGTGGAATTAAAGGCTTTCCGGGGTGCAATACAGTCTTCTGAATCCTTTTTGCTTGTCAATATGTGGATTTGCTCTATTGAACTCATGAAAGAAATTATTATTCTATAATTTTGCTTGTGATTATTTCCAGATAAGATTTAAGTAAAATAGTTAAATTTTTTCTAAGCTTTTTGGTTTTCCGTTACTATAAGGTTGAGAGCATTCGATAAGGAGTGACAATGTGAATAATGAGATGATTTGGGATCAAGTGCCGCATAAACATGCCGCCAACCGCCTTTTCGCAAGGAAAATCAAGGAACTCCCGTAATCCTTGAACTATTGTTTCCATGAATCGGGAATATACGGCCGCAGGATTATCGTTGCCAGCGGAGGGATTCTGAGGACCAATGAATACGGTCTGTGATGGTACGGAATGTTTTCGGAATGGATTTTACCCTCGTTAATTACGTTGCTGCCGCCGTATTCTTCCCGGTCGCTGTTGAAAACTTCCTCGTACCAGGTGTAAAAAGGCGCGCCTATGCGGTAGTTTTCGTGCGCTGCAGGCGTAAAATTGCAGACAAAGATAAGCATGTTGCGCCAGTCCTTACCCTTTCGGATAAACGATACAATGCTGTGTTCGGTATCGCTGCAGTCAATCCATTCAAAACCATCGTAATGAAAATCCACTTCATACAGCGCAGGTTCGCCCAGGTAAAAATTATTCAGTTCTTTTACATACCTGTGCATTTTTTGGTGCATCGGATAGCCAAGGAGGTGCCAGTCCAGGCTTTCCTTGTACTTCCACTCTATAAACTGGCCGAATTCGCCGCCCATGAACAGGAGTTTTTTCCCGGGATGGCCGATAAAAAAACCCAGTGCCGCGCGAAGGCCCGCGAATTTCTGCCAGTAATCCCCCGGCATTTTGTCCAGAAGCGAGCGCTTGCCATGAACCACTTCGTCATGGGAAAGCGCAAGAATGAAATTCTCGCTCCACGCATACATAATGGAAAACGTGATAAGGTCCTGGTGGTATTTCCTGTATACCGAATCCATGCTCATGTACTTTAAAAAGTCGTTCATCCAGCCCATGTTCCATTTATGGGAAAAACCAAGGCCTCCAACATGAACGGGCCTGGTCACCATCGGCCATGTAGTGGATTCTTCGGCTATCATTAACACATTGGGAAAATGTTTATATACAATGCAGTTCAGCTGTTTTAAAAATTCAATTGCTTCAAGGTTTTCCCTGCCTCCGTACCGGTTTGGCATCCATTCGCCTTCATTGCGGCAATAATCCAGGTACAGCATGAACGCGACGGCATCCACCCTCAGTCCGTCCACGTGGAATATATCAAACCAGTAAATTGCATTTGATAAAAGAAAGCTTCTTACTTCATTCCGGGAAAAATTGAAAATATGGGTTCCCCACTGTTGATGCTCGCCGCGCAGCGGGTGTTCATGCTCGTAACATGCGGTACCGTCAAACCTGGCAAGACCGTGCCCGTCTTTCGGAAAATGGGCCGGAACCCAGTCCAGGATCACTCCGATTCCGTTCTGGTGACAGGTATCAATAAAGTACTTAAAATCCTCCGGTGTGCCGTAACGGGAGGTTACAGCATAATATCCGGTAACCTGGTATCCCCATGAACCGTCATACGGGTGTTCCATGATCGGCAAAAGCTCGATATGCGTATATCCCATTTCCTTTACATACGGAACGAGCTTTTCGGCCAGCTGCCTGTATGACAGCGGCCTGAAACCCGTTTCATATTCACCGTAGGGGTCCGGCTGCTGCATCCAGGATCCGGGATGCACTTCGTAAATATTTACCGGCTTGTCAAAGGTGCTTTCAGCAGCGCGGCGTTTCATCCATACTTCATCATTCCATTCGTAGTTATAAAGATCATATACCCGGGAAGCTGTTTTTGGCGGTTTTTCAGCCCAGAATGCGTATGGGTCGGCCTTGATGTAAATCTCGTCAAATGGCGTTTTTATTTCATATTTATATATGTCGTTCTTGACAAGCCCGGGAATGAATATTTCCCATACGCCTGAGCTGCCCAGCATTCGCATCTGATGACGTCTGCCGTCCCACTGGTTAAAATCGCCGACGACGCTTACCCGTTTTGCGTTCGGCGCCCAGACGCAGAATGACACCCCGGGAACGCCGTCAATAACCCGCAAATGGGCCCCCAGTTTCTCATATATCCTGTAATGGGTTCCTTCGTTGAAAAGGTATAAATCGTAATCGGAAATGGTGGGCGGAAAACAATAGGGATCGTAGGTTTCGAAACAATGTCCTGTATAATCGGTGACCCTGAACTTGTACAAGGAATTTTCCGGATGGCCGGGAAAAACCGCTGCAAAAAATCCCCGGCCGTCCCTTTTATGCATAGGATATGAAATACCGCTTCCTTCAAAGATGACTTCTATGCTTTTTGCATTGGGTATGTATGCGCATATTGCGGTCTCATTGCCCTGCGTGTGCATACCCAGTATTTCATGCGGATTTTTGTGAACCCCGCAAATGATGGCTTCAATGCCGCTTTCATCGAAGACATAATTCATACTGAATTACTCCTGGTGCTTAAATGATCTAACAGATGCAGAATCCAAATATGAATTATGCCCCGAAACCGATTTCCTAAACTATTTCTCAAGCGCTTTTACTAAGCGGTAAATAATGGTGGCGGCTTCGGCCCTCGTTGCCGTATTTCCGGGTCCAAGCCTGTTTCCGCCAATACCGTTGATAACACCTGCATAATACATCTGCGCAAAGGCAGACTGGGCGTATGTATCAATTTCATTGTAGTCGCTGAATTTATACAGGATATACAGCGGCGGCTGATACATGTCATAACCGGCGCTTTTCACAGCCCGGGACGCATAATATACCATGTCCTGCCTTGTTATGGGCTCATTGGGATAGAACATGCCCTTCGCGTCAGGTTCAATTATTTTGTACCTGTATGCGGTCATTACATAACGATGATACCAATCATCCGGGTTCACGTCTCTGAAGCTCCCAATCGGGGTTTCAGGCAGCGCAAAGGTTGTTACGAGGAGCTTTATAAACTCGGCACGGGTAATAATTCCCGAAGGATTGAAATTTCCCCTTCCGTCGCCCTGGATAACACCCATTGAAGTAAGGGTGTTTATCGCATCCTTTGCCCAGGCAAAACCGGAAGAAATATCGTTATAGGCCGTGACAGGAGGAGTACGGACGTCAACCTTATTGCTCGGGAATGATTCACCCGCGGCATTTTTGGCCTTTACCATGTATGAGTACGTTCTTTCCGGTAACACGGTATTGTCGAAATAGACGGTAACGTCTTTACCGACCGAACCTATAAGCTCATAATCAGGGCTGACATCGCTTTTGCGGTATATTCTGAACTCGTCCTCATTATCCGAAAAATCAACCCATGAAAGCGCAACCCTGCCCGAACCCACCACGGTGGGTATTGAAAGGCTGGGTGTTGCAGGAACCTTGGTTGTATAGAAAACTTCGTTCGTGTATGTTTCAAATGCCGGATACTGGCTTTGGGCGCGGACACGGATTGTATAATCGGTGCCTTCCGCAGGAACAAAGCTGAACATTGTTGAATTCTTTCCGAGTACCCCGAGGGTACGCCACATTTCATTCAGCCCGGTCCTGTATTCGACTACATATGAGTCCTCCATGTCCGAAAAATCTTCCCATGCAAGGTAGAGCTTTCCGTCAATCATTGCCAGTTCCAGGTTTCCGGCGTTTTTGCTGAAGAAGATCCTGACCGGTTCGGTGACGGTAAACTCAGAGAACACGGTGCTGTTTTTTACTGCACGAACCTGGTATGTATAGGTTTCGCCGTTTACAACATTCTCATCGGCGAACATGTACTGGCCGCCCGACGCAGTGCCAATATGTTTCCATAACCCTTCGGACCCGGCCATGCGCCAGATTTCAAAGCTGCTTTCCTGCGCCCGGTCATATTCCCATGCAAGGTATACCCTGTTTGGTACAATGCTCTTGATTTCAAGGTTCTGTACTCTTGGCAGCTGTTCCGCGGTAACGTAAATCGCCGGCGTATATTCTGACTCAATCATGGAATCGGAACGCAGCTTCAGGCGGTAAACGTTCAGCGAGCCTTTAGTCACCTTGTCGACGTATGATCCTGTTTCTTTAAAGGATCTTACGGGTTTGAAGTTACCTTCAGTATCAAGTTTTTCAAGGACGATACTATGTTTTCCCGCAGCCTCCTTGCTCCACTCCAGCAGGATTTCTGTGTCAGAAATAGCCCGTCCGTAGAAATAGGTTTCAAACGACAGTTTTGTATTGGCAGTAATGCCATCTGCCGAGGGCAGGTAATCGGTGGTAAAGCCGCCGTCGTAGCGGGCTTTTATCCTGTAATAATACGTTGTTCCCGGTTCCAGGTCGTTGTCGGTGTATTCGGTTTCACCCGGCCTGGAAGTGTGGATTTCCTCCCAGCGTGTACTTCCGGATTTCTTACGCTCAATTATTACAACCGAATTTTCCGGCAAAACATAGGTTTGATTCGGATATTCCCATGACAAAACAACCTGGGTGCTGTATGTTCCGGCTATCTTTAAATCCACCGGAAACAGGAAAGGAACTTTTACCTCTTCGCTTGCCATTCCCTCTGCGTATGGGCTGTACGGTATTACCCGATATGTATACAGCTGTCCGTTCACAGCAGTTCTGTCAATGTAGCTTGTTGCGTTCGTGGCGGCTGTACCGATACGGACGAAATATCCTGTTCCGGTTTTTCTTTCAATCCTGTATCCCGTTTCCTTTTTCGATACATCATCCCATGTTATTTTAATTGCTCCGGTGGAAATAATTTCAGCCCTTACGTTCTCAGGCGCTTTCAGGAGCGTATAAACGTGCATACCGGAACTTGTAGCGGGGTAGTACAGGTATAACGCGGTTGTGGACGTTATTGAGCGGATGCGGTAATAGTACCTGGTGTACTCCGAAAGGCCCTTGTCGGTATATGTATACTGGTTTCCGGGAACGGTCGCAACGGTAAACCAGGTGTTGCTGTCATGAAGACGTCTTTCTATAACCGTCTGGTAATTGGATTCGGGTATTTTGTTTGTTGACGGGTATGTCCATGTTAATTTTACTTCGGAATCCGAAAGCGGCTCCAGGGTAAGGCCCGTAGGGTAAAGAAACTCCACGGGGTACGATTCCCGCGGGCTTCCCGATACACCGTCCTTAACTGCAAAAACCCTGTAAACATAGGTATGTCCGTTGGTTATACCTCCATCTGTATATGATGAAACATTTGCCGAAACGTTGGCAATGGTAACGAAATCTCCTGAATCGGTTTTCCGCTGTATGGTATACCTGGTGGCTCCCGAAACGCTGTTGTCCCAGGTTATCCTGATACTTGAATTATCATACACAAAAGCATTTACATATGAAGGTGTGCCGACCGTGTCGGCGCTGGAAACACCGGCAGACAATACAATAACAAGCACCGGGACTAAAACGCATAGCACCTTCTTCATATCATCAACTCCTAAAAACCTGTATTCTTAGATAATTGTACCATAAATATCGTAAGTACTGTTCCTTATTCCTGTTAAACCCTGCAAATCAGTTCCTATTAATTATATCTTAAAATATTGGACGGCAGTTTACCTGAAAATGTGGCGATTTGAAAGAAAATTTTGAAAAGTTTTTCCCGCGACAAAAAAAAGGGGCTGACGTGTTGGGAAGACGTGCGCCAGCCCAAGTTTAAAGGGGGTCAAAATGTATTGTGAGGTCATTAAAGAGTTTAACCTGAATATGGTTTTTTATACATGTTTTTTAAAAAATTTTTATTGTTTGTATCCTCGTCATGCATCGTATATAATATAACCATGGCTTAATGCAATAAATCCTGCGACTGTTTTATATATACCAAAGCAGGGTAATAGTTAAATAACCTGTATTTTTCATGGAAAGGGTTTTATATGGAAAAGGAAATATGGAAAAAACCGCTGCGCCAGTGCAATATCGGCGGCGAAGCCCTGATTGAGGGCGTTATGATGCGTAACGGCAATAATAATAAAATAGCCACCGCCATCAGGAAATCAAACGGCGAAATAGTGGTTGAAACATCCGAATATATACCGCTTTCAAAAAGGTTTTTCCTTTGCAGGCTCCCGGTAATACGCGGGGCGGTAAACATGATAGAATCATTGGTTATCGGCATGAAAGCGCTGATGGATTCGGCCGAAAAGGTGGATATTGATATTGATGAAGGGGAAGAGTCCCGGTTTGAAAAATTCCTTAAGAAGGTTTTCGGGGATAAGCTTTTCCAGTTTATGCTGTATTCGTCGGTGGCAGTGGCCGTTTTGTTCGGAATCGGGCTTTTTATCCTCCTGCCCAACTGGATCGCAGGATGGTTCAGGTTTGACAAGTCCACCGCCGGCGGAACGATACTTGCCAACCTTATAGAGGGCTGCATAAGGGTTATTATTTTCTTCCTGTACGTATGGCTGGTATCAAGGAACAAGGAGATCAAAAGGGTTTTTGAGTACCATGGCGCGGAACACAATGCCATTTATGCCTATGAAAACATGGAGGAACTGACCGTGGAAAACGCAATAAAGCATACCACGCTGCATCCGAGATGCGGTACCGCGTATATGTTCGTCGTGATAATCACCAGCATAATCCTGTTTTCATTTGTAAAATGGCACAGCCCGCTTGTTAATATGGCTTTAAGGCTTTTGCTTCTCCCTCTTGTTGCAGGTGTTGCATATGAAATATTTAAACTTGCTGCAAAAAGCGGTTTTAAGCCTTTGCGCGCAATCAGCTATCCGGGACTTATGCTTCAGAAAATAACCACGCAGCCGCCGGATGAAAGCCAGGTTGAAGTGGCCCTTGCGGCGCTGAAGGCCGTGGTTAATGACTGATGTTTTCCGGAGGTTTAAAGGCTTGAACATAAGGGAAGCACTGGATACTGCGAGGAAAATACTTGCGGACAGCAATATCGTGACCCCGGCCAGGGAAGCCGGGGTTTTGCTGGCTTTTACGCTGGGAAAGGATTTGTCGTATATATATGCCCATCCGGAACAAAGCCTGGAGAATGGAATCCTGCACAAGTTCATGGATGCGGTTGAAAAAAGAAGCAAAAGGATGCCGTTTCAGTATATATCAAACCGCCAGGAATTTATGTCGCTGGATTTTTACGTTGATCAAAACTGCCTTGTTCCGCGGCCCGAGACCGAAATCCTTACAGAAGCTGCCATTGGCGCTGTTAAAAAATATACAGGCACGGTTCGAGTGCTGGACATAGGCACCGGTTCGGGAGCAATAGCGGTGAGCATAGCGTATTATGCACCGGACGCGGAGGTTGACGCGATAGACATATCCGAAGGAGCCCTACATGTGGCGGCACAAAATGCAAAAAGGCATAATGTCTTCGGCAGAGTAAATTTTATCCATGCCGATATAAACGGCTTTTCAGCCGTAAAACCGTACCGGGTTATCGTATCAAACCCCCCGTATATACCGAGCAGAGAGATAGAAAATCTTATGCCCGAGGTGGCGTGTTATGAGCCTGTCACAGCCCTTGACGGCGGAGAGGACGGGCTTTACTTCTACCGGATTATCGGTTCGAGACTGAAAGAACTGTTAACTCCTGACGGAACGGTCCTTGTCGAGGTGGGAGCGGGTCAACATGAATATGTAAGGGAAATCTTCGAAAAAAACGGGATGAGGGTTTCTGTACTGAAAGATCTGGCAGGAACGGACAGGGTTGTCCTCGGAACTTTTGGAAATATTTTTCCTTGAAAATTGTATAAAATCTCCTTTTTAAGACTATACTTCAATAAGTGAATAATCTTTACGGGGAGATTATATAATATGAAGGATAACCTCAGTCTGAACCGTCCGGAACCGAAAGGTCAGAATTTCCTTAAAAAACTGTTGCATGTCCATGACGAGGAATATGAAAACCCTGTTTCCGAAAGCCTTCTTCTTCTGAAAAGTATCAGGCAGGCAAGGCAGGAATGGCTTGAAGCGGTTGAAAATTTCGAACAGGCCGACAACAATGAGCTGATAGACTATTTCATATACCGCATGAAGGCCTGCCAGATCCGCTACAATTACCTTCTGAAAGTGGCAAAGGAAATGGGAATCCGGGGTGAGCTTTACGAGGCCAAGTAAGTTCCGGGTGTCCGGTTTTTTCCGGTGGACGCCCGGACCCCGAAGGGTATTCATAATTTTCTTTCGGGATGAATAGAATATAAAAGGACAAACATCCTGAGGGGTAAAAATGGACAACATTTATATCCTGCTTGCCTGGGTTGCAGGCATTATCATCGTGTTGTTTTTCGGAAAAGCGCTGAAAGTGCCCCTGAAAATTGCGATGAGGCTGCTTTTGAATAGCCTGCTGGGCGGAATGGTTATCCTGGTCATAAATTTTCTCGGTCAGTATATCAATTTTCATATTTCGCTGAACTTTTTCTCGGCTCTTATTGTCGGTACGCTGGGACTTCCCGGTGTTATCCTGCTTGTTATCCTCAAGTACCTCCTTTAATCCGTTTTCGCGGTTTACAGCGCCGTATCCCGCTTTCGGAGCAATCTTTTTCGGTAATAATCGGTATTTCCCCCGCATATAATTGTTCAGTAGAAGTAGACATACTTAAACCTTTCCGTCATCAGGGAAAATATTAGGTTTGAGCCACATTTGCCAGCAGTTTTATAAACCTGATTTCAAAGACAGGATGTGATATTATGCAGGAGGCCAGGACATTAATTGAAAACAGCTATGGGATTCGGATTCACGGTATCAAGCCTTATCGGGCTGGATATATTCTTGAAACGAATACCGGCAGGAAATACATAAAAGCCTGCCAGTATACCAAGGAGCGCGTTCTTTTTATTCATCAGGCAAAAACACATCTTCTGAACAATGATTTCAGGAACATTGATCCATATTGCCTTACGCTAAATAAACAGCCGTACATTGAAATAGACGAAGCAATATATACAATGGTGGACCTGGTGGAAGGCCGTGAATGCGAGTTTGACGATGACCGGGACGTAATAAAGGCAACAGAGACCCTTGCGCTGATGCACAAGGCAGCCCGCGGATTTCATCCAAGCGGCCCGTACATATCCAGCGGACTAGGAAAACTTCCCGCACTGTTCAAGAAGCACCTGGAAGAAATCCGTAAACTCAGGAAAAAGGCTGAAAAGGAACGTAAGACATTTGACTACCTGTTCATGGAGCATTTTGATGATTTCTATGATTCCGGGCTGCGGAGCCTGGATATACTCCTGGATTCCAAGTACAACAAGCTGGTTGAACGAACCCGGAAGGAAGGCATGATCTGCCATCATGACTATTCGTACCAGAATATAATTATAAAAGGTGACACGACATCGGTAATAAATTTCGACTACTGCAGCGTGGAATTAAAGATATATGACCTTGTGAACGTAATCAGGCGCAAGATGCGAAAATGCAGCTGGGATATTGAGAAAGCCAGGATGATACTGGACGTATACCGCAGAATAGAACCGCTGGATCAGGACGAAATGAAGGTAATGAAAAGCATGCTTCTGTTCCCTCAGAAATTCTGGAGGGTGATAAACCGCTATTATAACAGCAGAAGATGCTGGGCACAGAGGAACTTCACCGTAATGCTGGAAGAAGTAATCCAGGAAAAGGAAGCCCACAGGAATTTCATGGAGAAGTTCGACACGCTGTAAAGGAATACCGGTGTTAAGAGGAAAAAACCCGAAAGGGACTGCCTTTCGGGTTAGAACAAACCGGTTATTCTTCCGTCGGGCTGAATGTCCATCCTGCTTGATGCCGGTTCTTTCGGAAGCCCGGGCATTGTCATTATGTCGCCGGTATATACCACGATAAACCCGGCTCCGGCCGAAACCCGGACATCCTTCACGGTCAGGTCAAAGCCTTCAGGACGTCCCAGCAGCGCAGGGTTATCGGACAGCGAGAACTGGGTTTTTGCCATGCATACCGGCATTTTGTCAAGGCCGATGGCTTCGATTTGCTTTATTGCCTTTTCGGCCCTGTCGGTATATATTACCCTGTCACCGCCGTAAATTTCGCGGTTGATAATTCCGATTTTCTCCTTGATGCTTAAGTTTACGTCATAAAGGGGCTTAAAGCTTGAACGCGTGCTTTCAATTATCCTGCAAACCTTGTTTGCCAGTTCAAGCCCGCCGAGGCTTCCCTTTTCATATACTTCGCTTATCGCAACATCCACGCCGAGGTCATTCATACAGTGTTTTATAATGTAATCAATTTCGGCATCGGTATCGGTACTGAACCTGTTTATTGCAACTACAGCAGGCACTCCGAATTTCCGGATGTTCTCTATATGCTTGTCCAGGTTTGCAATTCCCTTTTTCAGTGCGTCCAGGTTTTCTTCCGAAAGGCCGTTCTTTGGCACGCCGCCGTTGTATTTAAGCGCCCTTGCCGTTGCAACCAGCACCACTGCATCGGGTGAAAGTCCGGCAGTACGACACTTAATGTCGAAGAATTTCTCAGCACCGAGATCTGCGCCGAATCCTGCTTCTGTTATAACATATTCCGAAAGCTTCAGCGCGAGCTTTGTAGCTATTACGCTGCTGCAGCCATGAGCTATATTCGCAAACGGTCCGCCGTGCATAAATGCAGGAGTGTTTTCAAGGGTCTGGACCAGGTTAGGCTTTATCGCATCCTTAAGCAACAGCGCCATTGCCCCTTCGGCTTTCAAATCGCTGACTGTGACCGGCTGACCACTGTAATTGTACCCTACAATGATCTTGCCAAGCCTGTTCTTAAGATCGGTTATGTCCTCGGCCAGGCAAAGGATGGCCATTACTTCTGACGCGACGGTAATCTGGAACCCGTCTTCCCTCGGAAAACCGTTTGCCTTGCCGCCCAGCCCGACAACAATGTTCCTGAGGGCACGGTCGTTCATGTCCATTACGCGTTTCCAGAGGATATTCCGTACATCTATGTTAAGCTCGTTCCCGTGATGGATATGATTGTCTATGATTGCCGAAAGCAGGTTGTTCGCGCTCGTAACCGCATGCAAATCTCCGGTAAAATGCAGGTTTATATCCTCCATCGGCACAACCTGGGCATATCCGCCGCCTGCAGCACCGCCTTTTATACCCATTACAGGCCCCAGTGAAGGCTCTCTTAACGCTACGATTGCCTTTTTGTTGAGCTTGGCCATTGCCTGTCCCAGGCCGACGGTGGTGGTTGTTTTGCCTTCGCCTGCGGGAGTGGGGTTAATCGCAGTGACCAGGATCAGTTTCCCGTCTGCAAAGTTCTTAACCTTCTCGATAAACGAAAACTTTATCTTTGCCTTATAGTCGCCGTATAGTTCCAGGTCCGCTCTTGTCATTCCAAGCCCTGCGGCAATATCCTCAATGGGCTTTAACCTCGCATTCTGTGATATTTCAATGTCAGAAGGCATGTTTGACATCTTGACCATATTCCTCCCCGATGTACTGTATGGGCTTTGAGAATACCGAACATAACATGAATCAATTCTATCAGATAATGTATACATTATTCAATAAAAACCTGCAAATTGTCGTCAATTTGCCGGGAAAATGTATCAAAGCCGTTTTTTCGGAAATAATGAATATAGGCTGTTTTTAGCAAATTAAGAATATTATAAAAAATAACCAAAATGCATGTCCTGAAATGAGATATTATTGTCAAAAACGTAAATTATATAGAAAACATGAGAAAAAATAAAATATTTTAAGCTGGAAGCGCTTAAATGCTGATAACTTGGATTGTTATACTTGACATCGGGACGGATTCCGGGTATAATTTTACGTTTTATTGACAGTGAGGTGGATTTTGTGGTATAATGTCAGAGACAAAAGAAGAGGTGATTGGTATGGCCGAGAAGAACGAACTGGGCAGGATCAAAAAGGAGATAGAAGCCTGTATAGGAAAACGGATACAGCTGAAAACAAACAAGGGACGAAAGAAAATCCAGATACGAGAAGGGATCCTGGAATCCACCTATCCAAGTATTTTTACCGTTCGCTTTGAAAACGAATTCAAAAATGTGCGCAAAGTTTCTTACAGCTATACCGATATACTGACCAACACCGTTGAAATAAAAGTCTGTGGCAGCAATAAGATGATAGTTTAGTTTGGGTCGTATTATATCGGTCGGTTAATACTGATACAAGTGCTGAAAAAAATCCCGGCAATGCCGGGATTTTTGCATGCCCGGAAATAATTTGACTGTCATATTTTGAGGACAAAGCCCATATATATTACACAGCATATATTGTGGCCATAAGGGGGATTAATATGGCAGTTGAATTAATAAAAAAACCCATCAGCCTGTATCAGGTAATAGATGAGCAGCAGAAGGAAGAGCTTGTTGAAACGGGAATAATTGTGCCGGACAGCAAGCCCGACGTCCTGGACATACTTGCCGTAGACGTCAGTGCTGTGGTCAAGACCCGGGAAAAGACGGGCAGGGTTATGGAAATAGGAGGTGAACTCTGCTACCAGGTAATTTACCGGGCCGACAACCAGGAACAGAGCATAGAAGCTATCAATGTCAGTGCTCCATGGTCTGTTTCGTTCAGTTACCCTGCCGGCGAAGAAAATGTTCACACCATTGTGAGAAGCACGGTAGAGCACACCGACGTGGAGATAATAAACGGAAGAAAACTCGGCGCCAAGTCCGTCGTTAAACTGAATGTTAAATTCCTTGCGGTTCAGACCGTAGAGGCCGGTGAGAACCTGCAGGGGGAAAATGTTTACCAGAAAGCCGATCAGCAGGAAATAGCGATGATTGAAGATATCGGCGAAAGGAATATAAACATATCCGAACTACTGGAACTTCCGAACAACAAGCCCGCAATAGAGGAAATCCTATACTGCGGTGCAGTACTCAGGGACGTTAATGTTTCCGGAAACGACACGCTGGAATCGGTACTTGAACTGAATATCCTGTACCGTCCGGACAACGACAGCGCCCAGGTGGAAAATGCCTTTTTCGAGGTACCTGTATCGGCGAAACTGGATTTGGACAATATGTATTACACGAGCCTTACCGTGAACGGAACGATCAGGTCAGTAAATGCAAGGCCCGACGAAGACCTGGACGGGCTTCTTACCCGTATCAGGATAGACGGGGAAATATGCGCTGAATACGTTGTTTATGCAAGTGAAAACGTAAACCTTGTCAACGATGCCTATGCAACCGATTACGACTTTGAACTGGAGAAAAAACCTGTCACAGTCAGTGTGGAAGAAAAAGATATCAGCGAAAATATCCAGGTAAATGCAAATCTTCCGCTTGAATGCGGAAATGATACTCTCCAGGAAGTCCAGTGCGTATGCGTAAAACCACGGCTGCTTTCTGCTGAAAATGACGGTAACGGAATTGATGTAACCGGATGCCTTAACGTATTTGTTCTTTACGGAACGGGAAGCGATATGAGAGTTTTGCGCGGCGCAAGCCAGGAAGTGCAGTTCACGCACCGCATTGCCCTTCCTGAAGAAAATCCTGCCTGCGACTGCGACGTGCAGCTGGCTGTAAATAGCAGCAGCCATGATATAAGATCAGGAAACGAACTGGCAATTAAGGCGGATCTCACAATCAAGGCACACCTGTCCGTTAAGGCGAAAATAAACATAGTAACCGGCGTAAAAGGAATCAGACCCGCCGAGAAAAAGGAAAACCCGCCGATACTTATATACTACGCCCAGGATGGTGACACGCTGTGGAGTATTGCCAGGAAATACCGCGTATCAATCCAGAAAATAATGAATGACAACGGAATGACCGAGGAAACCGATCCCGCAGCCGGCCAGAAAATATTCCTCATCGGATAAAGGATGAACTGAAACTTAATATATTAAGTCCGCATGATGCGGTCAAGACAGGCGATTTTCCCTGTCTTTTTTGTTTTTATGAATGTATTTTGTATTCATAAATTGTTGCTCTTTTCGGCTTTTTAGTATAAAATTATAAAAAACAAGGTTTGTGAAATTTTTGATTATGTGGCTGGAGTCCCGGAAATCCTTTATACTTCCGGAATCTTTGATAAAGGCAAGGTAAACGTCTTGGAAAGTATAAATATAAAGGCTTATGCCAAAATAAATCTTGCGCTGGATGTTACGGGCAGGCTGGAAAACGGATACCATACGCTGAGAATGATTATGCAGACCATTTCCCTGTGTGATGAAGTCATTATTCAAAAAACACGGGGAGGAATAGAAATTCTTTGCGACAGCCCGGACATTCCGTGCGATGAGAGAAATATCTGCCACAGGGCAGCAGAGGAATTTTTCAGGTCAACAGGCTTTGGAAAGCATGACGGCGTAAGGATTGATATCAAAAAAAGGATACCGGCCGGCGCAGGGCTTGCGGGTGGAAGCAGCGACGCCGCTGCGGTGCTGAAGGGCTTGAATGAGCTGTACCGTACCGGTTTAAACCTCGACGAACTTGCAGAAATAGGCATAAAATGCGGTGCTGACGTGCCTTTCTGCCTGTACGGAGGAACATGCCTGGCTGAAGGAATCGGCGAGAAGCTTACAAGGCTGCCGTCGTTTGGCGGGGTGCATGCTGTGGTGGTTAAGCCCGGGTTTTCGGTATCCACTGCATGGGTTTACGGGAACTATGATATTGGAAGCCCGAAGGAACATCCTGATATAGAAACCATTGTTTCCGCAATAGAAGCCAGGGATATAGCAATGGTTGCCCGGGAAATGAAGAACGTGCTTGAAAGCGTTACTGCGGCAAAATACCCTGTAATAACCGATATTAAAAACTCACTCGTTGACCTTGGTGCAGCGGGAAGCATTATGAGCGGCAGCGGTCCTTCGGTTTTCGGCCTTTTTGAAAGCTTTGAAAAAGCAGAAGCAGCATTTAACCACATGAAAAAACTATACAAGCAAACCTATCTGGTTTCCACAACAGACGGAGGAGAAATCTATGGCGAAAATATCAAAAATTAAGATGGACGATTACATGCCCTTACGGGATGTTATTTTCAATACTCTTCGTGACGCAATCGTGTCGGGTGAGCTGAAGCCCGGCGAAAGGCTGATGGAAGTCGCCCTTGCCGAGAAAATGGGCGTAAGCAGGACCCCGGTACGGGAAGCGGTAAGACGGCTTGAAATGGAAGGCCTTGTGACAATGACTCCGAGGAAAGGGACGCATGTTGCGGAAATAACCGTCAAGGACATAATGGATGTGCTTGAAGTGCGCGCTGCGCTGGACAAACTCGCAACCGAGCTTGCTGCAAAGCGGGCAAAGCCTGAACACAAAAGGCAGCTTGAGAACATCCACAAGCAGTACATCGCGTGTCTCCAGAAACAGAACCTGACCGGAGCAATCAAAAAGGATGTGGAATTCCACGAAGTGATATACAGCGCGGCGGGAAACAGCAAGCTCACAGGCGTGGCTTCGAGCCTCAGGGAACAGATTTACCGTTTCCGTGTACTGTACATGAAGGATTTCTCCAACGCTGAAGAAGTGCTGAAAGAACACCAGGCAATACTGGAAGCTCTGCAGGAAGGTAATTCTGAGATTGCAGGAAGGCTTGCCGAGGAACACATAGTACACCAGAAGGAAACCATTATACAGCAAATGGAGAAAAAATAGCTCGCTTGTTATTGTTTTATGTTTTTTTTTATGGTAAAATCAGTTTTGCTGTTTTATATCCTTGCTCCGTCAGAAAACGGGGCCATAAGTCCAGAAGGAGGTGAACGGAAAATGGTGAAATACGAATCCATATTTGTTGTAAGCACACTGCTGGAGGAAGACAAGATCAGGGAAATTATCGACAAGGTGAAGTCAGTTGTCGAATCCTCCGCCCAGCTTGAAAAAATTGAGGAATGGGGAAAGAAAAAACTCGCTTACGAAATTGCGAAGCAGAAAGAAGGCTACTACGTGCTGATGCATTTTACATCAGAGCCGAATTTCCCCGCAGAGCTGGAAAGAATCTATAAGATCACCGAAGAAATAATCAGGTATCTTATAGTCAAACGCGACGAGAAGGAATAATCGCCGGCGTTTATCCCGCTTTATGGAGGTTGGATTAATGAACAAGGTTATATTTTTGGGTCGCCTTACAGCAGACCCGGAATTAAGGTACACCACGGGCACAAACATCCCGGTATGCCGTTTCAGGATCGCCGTGGACCGGCCATATCAGAAGCCGGGCGAGGAAAGACAGGCGGATTTTTTCAACATTGTTTCATGGAGAAGCACGGCGGAGTTTGTAAGTAAGTTTTTCAGAAAAGGCATGCGTATTCTTGTTGAAGGATATCTCAGGAACAACGACTACGTCGACAACCAGGGTGTTCGCCATTATACGGTGGAAGTCCATGCAGAAAGGGTTTACTTTGCGGACTCGAGACGGGATGATGTGCCGGGCGGCTTTTCGCAGCCTTCATATGGGATATCCGCAGGCAGCGACGCTCCTGTTCCCGAGCCGGAACCGGGAGACGGATTTTTCCCGTTATCGGATGACGATGACGATTTGCCGTTTTAATAAACCAATTCTGAAAATGCGAAATGAACCATTCACATGCGAAATAAAACACACTGCGAACCCTTTTATTGTCCGAATAAAAGGGTCTTTTTTTTGCATACGGCGATCTTGCGAAAATTCCCCGTTTGCAGTAGTATATCAGCATGGCCGGTTATATGCTTTTTACTTTTTGAGAATAATTAATCTGGCATGGTATAATTAACAAAGGAAAAAAACTGGAGGCGTGAAGGTTGCGGTATATAACAGGAGCCGTTTTTGCCGTTGCGGCATTCATACTGGTTTATTTCTGCATTCCCGAAACAGGTGTCATTTACACCCATGATACCCAGTCATACGAATATGCCGCGGAAACTTTTCTTGAATCGGGCACGATGAAATATTTCGGCTACGACACACCCATTATACAATGGCCTCCCTTGTATATTGTCGTTCTTGCCGGGTTAAAAGCTTTGGGGATTACCGTGGAACAGGGTGCTGCATGGCTTAACGCCGGCCTGTTTGCATACCTTATGTACGTTTCATCCCTTTACCTTTTCGAGAACCTGAAGGTAAAGGCTTTTTCAATACCCGCCCTGATCCTTCTTACCCTTTCGGTGCCGATTATTTACGTTTCAGGCTACGGATGGACCGAAGTGCTTTTTGTTTTCCTTGCCGTTCTTTCGATGGTCCTTATGCTTGTATACCTGAAGAAAAGGAATATTTCATGGCTGGTATCCTGTGCGGTTGTATCAGCGCTGTGCTGGCTTACCAGGTATATCGGCATTACGGTTATAGCCGCGCTGGCACTGGTTTTGTTTATATCCGAAAAACCCTTTGCCGAAAAGCTCAAAAAAACCTTCGCCTACGGTGTTTTTTCGTGTTTCCCGATGTGCCTGTGGGTGATAAGGAATTACATCCTGTCAGGAACTTTCACCGGCGGAAGGCAGCCGGGTGAATACACCCTCAGCGAGAATCTTGAGCTTACCCTTTCTGTCCTTGGCGAATGGTTTTCCTATGCAGTGCCCGAGATTCTGCATATATCTCTTATATACCTCGGGATTCTGCTGCTTATCGCAATGCCTTTAAAACGGGTCAAAAAGGACGGGAGCGAAGTTTACACACCTGACCTTCTTGCAAACTTTCTTATCGTGGTGTTTTATTCCGCGGTTCTGCTGTATTCAGCGACAAAAACAGCTATGGACAGCATAAACACCAGGCTCTGGGCGCCGGTTTACCCGTTTTTGGTTTTCACTGTCGTGTTCCTCATGGATCTTTTCGTCAGGAACATCGAATCGAAAAGTACGAGGGGATTTTTTGCAGCCGGGTTCATAGTATTCGCACTGGTTTTTGCGATAAACCCTGTAATTTGGCTGCAGGAAGAAGGGTTCCCGAGAAAACATGCGCTGCTGGGCATAAAGGAGGCACCCGAGGCAAAAAAGCCGCTGCTCCTGGAACTGGCTCTTGAAACAATAGAGCCTTCGGAAAACACCCTTGTGATAAGCAACGATGCTTCGGTTCTGTCGCTGCACACCGACCTTAAATGCTACTACCCGCCGAAAAAGGAAGGCATACCGTTGTATCAGTTAAGCCGGTTCAGTGAAAGAATCGAAAAGTTCGAAAACATTTACATTATCTGGTCAGGATCATGGGATCTCGGGAATTTCGTGGAACTTTCCGAATTTGAAAGAATATACGGAATGGAGAGGGTGGCGCAGAACAATTACTGTGCCATATACCGGTTAAGATGATAAAATTCGGGGAACAATTGCCAATGAGGGGATAAACGGTTTAAAATAAAGGAAGGTGCGAAAAAATAAGACGGGAGACAAAAATGAACGGAAAAATGCTGAAACTTCTGCGCCCAAAACAATGGGTGAAGAATATATTCGTACTTGTACCCCTTATATTCTCAAGAACGTTTACCGAGCCCATGCACGTAATCCGGGCACTGGGCGCATTTGTATGCTTTATAGCGGTATCGTCGGCAATATATATCCTGAACGACATAATTGATATCGAAAAGGACAAGCTTCACGAAACAAAGCGTTTCAGGCCGCTTGCGTCGGGAGAGGTTTCAAAGGAAAAGGCCTTTGTGCTGATGGCAGTTCTTCTGGTTTTCGGCCTTGCCATAGGGTTTCTTTTAAACGTTAACGTGGTGCTTTGCCTTACGGCGTATATAATACTGAATATCCTGTACTCGCTGTTTCTGAAAAGGATTGCTATCCTTGACATAATGATAATAGCGATAGGCTTCGTGCTGAGGGTTATTACCGGAGCGGTTGCGATAAAGGTGTATATATCCTCCTGGGTGCTGCTCTGTTCCTTTTTCATTGCCCTTTGCCTTGCTGCGGGGAAAAGGAAAACCGAGAAGGCAAGCCTGCAGGAATCCTCAACAAGCCACAGGAAGGTCCTTTCATCCTATACCGGCGAATTCCTGAAAGGGCTTATACAGATAAGCATAACCGGAACTACAATAACCTATTCCCTTTATACAATCCTGGAATACAGGGTGCAGAGCCCGATGATAACCATTCTTTTTGTCGTGTTCGGGCTTTTCCGTTACATGCAGCTTGTTTTTGCCGACGACGAGGGAAGGCTTCCGGAGGAACTTATCCTTTCGGACAAACCG
>Ga0134105_1000576_pt1 | contig 36493 bp, 33 predicted proteins | sample 16_3_2metaG_FD_94457 | JGI IMG/M metagenome (GOLD analysis project Ga0134105, IMG submission 94457) | Switchgrass degrading microbial communities from high solid loading bioreactors in New Hampshire, USA - 16_60_3.3_214_A3 metaG | ecosystem: Engineered > Bioreactor > Semi-continuous > Anaerobic... | reverse complement strand
CCCGTGTCAATAGGAACGTGGAATAAATGCGGTAAATTTTGTACAAACATTATTGCAGTTGTTTTGTATAGAAAAAAAGTTGCCAACGATTACTTGACAGAAACTACCCTTGTATAATCTGTTTACATCTGTGTTTTTTGTGGTATAATAAAGTCAAAGGTAATCGGTACAGCAGGTGCAGGTTGCCATATATGAATATTTAACGATAATGATATAGAAATATTATTTTTATACCAACTCTGAAGTCTGCCACCATTAACATATAGAATAATAATGAAATCTATAAAGAACGTTTCAAGCATAACTCATAGTATCCCCCTCCGTCCAGGAAAAGGTAGGCAACCACACCGGCTTGTTCCGATTACCTTGCCAATAAAAAGAATAAAGCATCAGGAATGGACCCTGATGCTTTTGTTCGTTATTTTATTTGCTCAATAATTAAATCTCCCATTTCCTTTGTTCCAACCAGCTTCATACCTTCGCTCATAATATCCCCTGTACGATATCCGCTGTCTAATACCTTGCTTACGGCATTTTCAACAGCTTGTGCTTCCTCCGCAAGATTAAAGGAATACCTTAACATCATAGCAGCAGATATAATGGTGGCAATAGGATTTGCCTTATTCTGACCTGCTATATCCGGTGCAGAGCCATGTACCGGTTCATACATTCCAAGGCTTCCGGTTCCAAGGCTTGCAGAAGGCAACATCCCTATGGAACCTGTTATCATGGAAGCTTCGTCGGATAATATATCTCCAAACATATTGCTGGTTACAATTACATCGAACTGTTTTGGATTTCTAACCAACTGCATGGCTGCATTATCCACATACATATGGTCTACGGATACCTCCGGATATTCGGTTGACAGTCCGGTTACTACTTCACGCCATAATCTTGAGCTTTCAAGTATATTCGCCTTATCAACAGACACAAGCTTCTTATTTCTTTTCATAGCAATCTCAAAGGCAATTCTTGCGATACGCTCTACTTCTTCTACGCTGTATTTTTCGGTATCATACGCCGTATCTCCGTCCCGTCCTCTGTCACCAAAATAAATACCTCCGGTTAATTCTCTTACTACCATAATATCCAAACCGTCACCGATGATTTCCGGCTTCAATGGTGAAGCATCCTTTAAGGCATTGTGCAGGACCGCAGGACGCAGATTGGCATATAATCCGAGACCTTTTCGTAATCCAAGAAGTGCCTGTTCCGGTCTTTGATTTCCTGGCAGTGTATCCCACTTAGGGCCTCCAACAGCACCCAATAGAACAGAATCACTTTGTTTGCACGATTCCAGACTGGCTGCAGGCAATGGTTCACCATATTTATCAATAGCACATCCACCTGCATCCACTTCTGTCATTTCAAATTGATGCCCAAACTTATCGCCGACGGCATTAAGAACACGTACAGCCTGTTCGGTTACTTCAGGACCAATTCCGTCTCCGGGAATAACAGCTATTTTATAATTCATATCAACACCTCAACCTTATTTTGCATTTGCTTTAATATATCCGATTAAACCGTTGTTCCTGATGATTTCCTGCATAAATTCCGGGAAAGGCACGCTTTTATAAATCTCGCCTTTTGTAACATTGGTAATTTCACCGGTATTAAAGTCCACCTTCACTTCATCACCGTCATCAATACCGTTTACGGCTTCAGGACACTCCAATATGGGCAGACCGATATTAATAGCGTTTCTGTAAAAAATTCTTGCAAACGTTTCAGCAATAACGCAAGAGATTCCTGCTGCCTTAATTGCAATAGGCGCATGTTCTCTGGATGAACCACATCCGAAGTTCTTCTTTGCAACCATAATGTCCCCTGGCTTAACCTTATGAATAAAGTCTGCATCCAGGTCTTCCATGCAGTGCTTTGCAAGCTCTGCAGGGTTCGAAGTATTTAAATATCTTGCGGGAATAATAACGTCTGTATCTACATTATCCCCGTATTTTATTGCTTTGCCATGTGCATTCATCTATATTACCTCCTCCGGTGATACAATTTTGCCTGCTATAGCTGAAGCCGCAGCTACTGCAGGACTTGCCAGATAGACTTCGCTTTCAGGGTGCCCCATTCTTCCTACAAAATTTCTGTTTGTTGTGGCAACTGCCCTTTCACCTTTTGCAAGGATTCCCATATGTCCGCCAAGACAGGGACCGCAGGTAGGCGTACTTACAACCGCACCCGCTTCAATAAATATTTTTAATAACCCTTCCTCCATCGCTTGCAAATAAATTTTTTGTGTTGCAGGGAAAATAATCGTACGTACCCGTGGATGAACCTTTTTACCTTTTAAAATTTTTGCCGCTACTCTCATATCTTCAAGCCTGCCGTTAGTACAGGAACCAATTACCACCTGATCAATAGCGATATCGCCTACTTCATCAATGGTACGTGTATTTTCCGGCAAGTGTGGAAATGCAACCGTTGGTTTAATTGCACTAAGATTAATTTCATAAACCGCTGCATATTCCGCATCCTCATCAGCCTTATAAACAGTATATTCCTTCGTGGAATGTTCACGAACGTATTCCAATGTCTTTTCGTCCACTTCAAATATTCCGTTTTTCGCGCCTGCTTCAATTGCCATATTAGCCATTGAAAAACGGTCATCCATTGACAATGAAGCCAATCCCTCACCACAGAATTCCATTGACTTATACAGCGCACCGTCAACACCAATCATACCTATAATGTGTAATATCACATCCTTACCGCTTACCCACTCATTTAGCTTGCCCTTCAACTCAAACTTAATGGCTTCAGGAACCTTGAACCAGGCTTCTCCTGTAGCCATTCCGGCTGCCATGTCGGTACTTCCGATTCCTGTCGAAAATGCGCCTAATGCTCCATAAGTACAGGTATGGGAATCCGCACCTATTACCACATCTCCCGGTACAACCAATCCTTTTTCAGGAATAAGTGCGTGCTCTATACCCATCTGTCCGATTTCAAAATAGTTTACAATTCCCTTTTCATATGCAAACTCACGAATATATTTACATTGTTCGGCAGACTTAATGTCCTTATTCGGTGTAAAATGGTCGGGAACAATTGCTATTTTGGTTTTATCAAATACACTGTCCACTCCTATTTTTTTAAATTCGTTAACCGCTACCGGAGTCGTTACATCATTTCCAAGCACCAAATCCAGCTTTGCTTTTATTAACTGCCCCGGAACTACTTTATCCAATCCGGCATGTGCCGCAAGAATTTTCTGAGTCATTGTCATTCCCATTTTAAAAACCCCCTTTTGATTTATTTTTAATTACTCTATATTTTAAGAATAAATGTAATAAAAATCTTCTCACTTGCTATGAAAAAAATCTAAAAAAAATAATGTTTTCTGTTTTGAAAACACTATTTCGAATAAAACGGAATTTTTAATCCACAACCATATTGACACGTTTGGCTTTTGCAATCTTGCGATATTTTAACGGTGTTATTCCTACATATTTTTTAAAAATGTCATTATATCTCTGTTGGCTGGAAAATCCTACACTTAAGGCAACATCGCTGATCTTCAAGTCCGACCTTTCCAGCAGCTCCTTCGATTTCTCAACCCTTACTTTCAGAAGATAGCTTTTGGGACTTACGTTGAACTCCTCTTTAAAAGCATGAGCAAAATAACTTTGGCTTAAAAATACATATTTTGCCACATCCGTCAGAGTTAATTCTTTTTCATAATTATTATCCATATACTCTTTGGCTATCTGCATTAATTCCTTGAGCTTTAAGCTTTTGCCCTTAATATTCTCTTCCCACTCCATTTTTAAGGCACGTGATATTAGTACAAACAATTCCATAATCAGAAGATAGCTTAAGAAGTCTCCCCAAATATCCTGCTTTTCTTTTTCACGCAGTATTCGGTTCATTACATATACAATATCATTTTTCCGGCTTAATCTGAGATTGATAAAAGCACCGCTTTCTTTATTTTTTACAAATTCAATAAAGTCATTAAGAGAGACATCCGAATACTCCTTGTCATATTCATTACGGAATTTAAAGCTTAAAACAATAAACTCGCATCCGCTTGGGGACTTCACTGAAAATTTGTGCGGCTGATGAGGCTTAATAATGACAATATCATTCGGGCCCATATTCACGTCCTGCCCTGCAATTTGAAACACCGCATTGCCTCGCTTAATATAAACCATTTCAAAATGGTCATGACGGTTCAACTCCATTGACCAGCTTGGGTCATGGATTTTTTCAAGTGTCTTTACGATAACCGGCAGAAAAGCCCTTTTATTTATCAGATCTTCCCATGTTTTGGGCAGCATTGTTTCAGACATCGTACTCATCCTCTGCTCTTAATATATGTATATTATAGCATTTATATTATTATATAATCAACAATGTATGGAATAATGCCAAAATCTTTCATAAATCTCTATTTACCAATTCTTTTTCTATTGCTATAATAAATAATATCAGCATATAAGGAAGGTTAGTCATATGGTAGAAAACAGTAAAACATTAAAAACTTTTATGAAAAATTTTGATTTTTATTTGTTTGTACTGACGCTTCTGACTTCAGGTTTCGGCATTGTTTTGATTGCAAGTGCTACAAACAGCTATGAGAATAATATTAAATTTGTAATCGTGCAGTCGGCCGCTCTTGCCATAGGCTTGCTGCTGGCTTTTATCATTATTAAACTGGATTATGAATATATCGGAAGCTACTACAAATGGATTTATGCTTTTAATGTTATCGCACTGGTTCTGGTTCTCTTCATAGGCCAGGGAGAGCAGGAATGGGGCGGAAAAAGCTGGATTAGAATTGGCGGTGTAGGCATACAGCCATCCGAAATTGTTAAAATAGGATTCATCATTACCCTGGCAAAGCATTTGGAAATGGTGAAAGAAGATTTGAATAAATTCAAAAATATCTGTCTGCTTCTGCTGCACGCGGGTGTTCTGATAGGTCTGATTCTACTGCAGCCGGACCTGGGAACGGCAATGGTATTTGTATTTATTTTTATGGGAATGGTATTTATCTGCGGCATCAACTATAAGTACATTTTCGGAGCCATTGGGGCAATGGCTGCCTTCGCACCCATTGCGTGGCTTTTTATTCTTGAAAAATATCAGAAAAACAGAATCCGTGTATTTTTAAACCCCGAATCAGACCCTCTTAATGCCGGATACCACGTAATTCAATCGAAAATCTCAGTGGGCTCCGGACAAATATTCGGCAAAGGGCTCTTTAAAGGTACACAGACACAATTAGGATACCTGCCGGAAAAACATACCGACTTTATTTTTGCAGTTATCGGTGAGGAATTGGGCTTTATCGGAAGCATTATTGTTCTGCTGCTGCTCGTCCTTATCATTTGGAGATGCATTTCAACTGCCCAGATAGCAAAAGACGACTTTGGCTCTTATATATGTGTAGGCATTGCCTCCATGCTCATATTCCAAACCTTTGAAAATATCGGAATGTGCATAGGTCTTACCCCTATTACAGGATTGCCGCTTCCCTTTATAAGCTATGGAGGCTCGTCTCTCATGACAAATATAGCTGCAATAGGACTTGTCTTAAACGTACGAATGCGACGGAAAACTATCAATTTCTAAACGTCAAAAACGGGACGGTCAAAACCGTTCCGTTTTTGTTTATTCAACCATGATTATGCACTTAACATCTCTGCTAAATCATCCTTGGCATTGGTTATTAACTTCAAATTGAAATTGTCCTGAAGTACCTTCAAAACTCCCTCACTGATAAATTCAGGTGGCTTTGGCCCGATATATATATTTTTTATGCCAAGACTGAATAATCCTAATAATATAGCAACAGCCTTTTGCTCAAACCATGAGAGCACAATGCTTAATGGCAGTTCATTGACCTGACAGTTAAATGCATCAGCAAGTGCCAAAGCAATCTTAACTGTTGAACCTGAATTATTACACTGTCCAAGATCAAAATATCTGGGAATATTGGTTCCCGGTACGGTACCATAGTCATGGTCGTTAAATCTAAACTTCCCACATGAGGTTGTGAGGATAACACAATCCTGAGGCAATGATAATGCCAATTCTCTGTAATACTCTCCTCCTTTACCTGGAGCATCACAGCCTGCAATAACAAAGAATCTTCTGATTTTACCTGCCTTTACAGCCTCAATGATTTCAGGTGCTATACTCAGAACCGTTTCATGGTGATAACCGGTTGTAAGTGTCTTGTCTGATTGTACATTGGCAGCAGGCAGTGACAAAGCCTTTTCAATAATTGGTGTGAAATCGTTATTTTCTATCTTTTGCACACCTTCAAGGCCGGCAACCCCATAAGACCAAAACCTGTCAAAATATGAACCCTTAATCGGCATTAAGCAGTTGGTAGTACCCAAAATAGCTCCCGGGAAATTTTCAAATACCTGTCTTTGGTCATACCATGCTTTACCCACATTCCCCTTTAAGTGAGAGTATTTTTTTAACTGCGGATATCCATGAGCCGGCAACATTTCTGAATGAGTATAGATATTGATCCCTTTACCTTCCGTTTGTTTAAGCAATTCTTCCAAGGCAAACAAATTATGACCGGTTACAAGAATACACTTTCCTTCTATTTTATCCTCTGAAACCGTTACCGGCTGAGGTACGCCTAATCTGGCTGTATGGGCCCTGTCCAACAAATCCATTACCTTGACCGTAGCCGAACCAACCTTCAAAACCATTGCAATATGTTCATCCAAATTAAAGTTTGAATTGGTAAGTGTCATGTATAAGGCTTCGTGTGTAATTGCATCAACCTCCGGGTCACTAAATCCCAGTTCCCTGGCGTGTGTTGCATAAGCTGCAATTCCTTTTAATCCAAAAACGATGGTATCCTGAAGGCTTGCAATATTTTCATCCTTCCCGCATACTCCTACCTTTGTACAACCACCCTTCGGTGTGTATTCACATTGGTGACAAAACATGATTTATATCCTCCTTTTATTCCTTTCGATTTACGATGTTATCATATAGGAATTCGAAGAAAATATCTGTGACTGGAGTTACGGTTTTATAAAATCCAAAAAACATATTTATTTTTATAAAGAAATATATAGTATATTTACAATATTACCTAAATATTGTATAATGATAGTAGCTAAATTAGCTAATATCATTATACAAGGAGTGGTTATAATGATAGTAACTTCTACAGAAATGCAGAATAATTTCGGTAAATATCTCAATCTGGCAGTAAAAGAAGATATCATTATCACCAAAAACGGCAGAACGATTGCTGTCTTGAAAAGCTACGAAGATAAACATAAAGTCAAAGAAGATTCGGCTGCATATCATGCTGGCCGTAAACGAGTAACCTATGAGGAATTCTTAAAAATCACAGAAGAAAGTAATGAACGCTATGAATATATTGACGGAGAACTATACCTTCTGGTTTCCCCTAAAACTACGCACCAAAAAACTCTCATGGAACTGTCAGGAATATTTTATAACTTTTTTAAAGGAAAAAAGTGTACTCCTATGATGTCACCATATGATATAAGACTAAAAAAACATGAAAAAGATATCAATGTTGTTCAACCGGATTTAATGGTAATATGCGATTTAGAAGAAAACTTAGGGGAAGATGATTATTATCACGGCATCCCCACTTTAGTTGTAGAAATTATTTCGGACTCGACCAGAAGCAAAGACTATATTAGAAAATTGGATTTATATATGTCATGCGGAGTACAAGAGTACTGGATCGTTGACCCATTGAATCATCAAATTCATGTTTACTTTTTCAATGATAAAGACATAAAAACAAATCGTACCTATACTGAAAATGATATGGTTGCTTCATTCTGTTTCAAGGACCTTACGCTGAAAGCAAAGGATATCTTTTTGTTATAAGGTGTACCTTATATTATATCTCATCTACCATTCCACTTTGCTATAAGCATAATATTTTCCCTGCGATTTTTCTTGAAAAAAATGACCAGATACATTTATAATAAGAATTATTATTTAATTACATAAGTAAAGGAATGAATTGAGTGCAAAAATTGGAGTTGAAAGCATCGATACTATTAATATTAGCCGCAGCCATATGGGGATTTGCATTTGTTGCCCAGCGAGTAGGAGTTCAACATATAGGAAGTTTTACATTTACCGGAATACGTTTTGCTTTGGGAGCTTTCTCATTGATTCCTGTAATCTGGCACACCAACAGGAAAAAGAATACCACAAAAGGAAATAAACACCGTCCAAAAAAAGATAAAAGAATAACTGTCTTGAAAGCAGGAGTCATCACAGGAATCGTGTTATTTGCTGCCGTGGCGCTGCAGCAGCTTGGCCTGGAAGAAACTACGGCAGGCAAGGCAGCCTTTATTACCGGTTTTTATATTATCCTGGTTCCCGCATTTGGTGTATTTTTCAAGCAGAAGACCAATGCAAAAACCTGGATAGCTGCCGTACTTGCTATTATCGGGCTTTATCTAATTAGTGTCAATGAAAACTTATCCATAGCAAAAGGCGACCTGCTGGTTTTTGTATGCTCTTTTTTCTTTGCTGCGCATATTCTTCTGATCAATAAATATACCCAGTATTTAGATGCCTTAGAGCTATCCTTTGTGCAATATTTAGTCTGTTCGTTGATTAGTATGGTAATAGCTGTATCATTTGAAGACATAGCAATATTTAATATTTTAAAGGCGGCCATACCAATTTTATATGGCGGTATTTTTTCCGTAGGTGTTGCCTATACTCTGCAGGCTTATGGTCAAAGGTATGCAAAGGCTTCCCACGCTGCAATCATTATGAGTTTAGAGTCGGTCTTTGCAGTTATTGGAGGCATGCTGCTACTTAAGGAATCCATGAGTCTTAGAGGTTATGCTGGCTGTCTGCTCATGTTTCTTGGTGTTATAGTATCTCAATGTACCGCTTCCTTTTCCCCTAATATGTCAAAAAGCCCTTAATTCAAGGGCTTTTTATTGTGTCAAAATGAAGAAAACTCCTTAAAAAGTTCAACCCTATGTGCAAGTGCTGGAATAACTCCGTTTGTAAATTTCAATTATTATATTGTCAATATCTATCCCCATATCTGCAAACATATCGGCTACATCGTCATAAATTTTCATATCTTCTTTATTCTTGCTGGCTTCCTTTGCTATTTTGACAAAATAAATTATATCAAATATTATATAATTTATATAACAATATTTTCTTTTGGGGGTGTTATTATGAATATAAAAGAAGTCATATCAAAACTAAGTATTGATGAAAAGTTAACTTTACTGACAGGGAAAGACACTTGGAATACAGTTGCAATTGAAGAAAAAGGAGTGCCGTCCATCTGCGTATCGGACGGACCGCACGGATTAAGAAAAGTATGTACGAATGAAAAAGGTCAAACATTTACAAAAGAAGCTGTTTGTTTTCCAACGGCGTCTGCCCTGTCCGCTACCTGGAATACTGAATTAGCGGAAAAAGTAGGCCAAGCCATAGGGGAAGAATGTTCAGCCAACGATGTGGATATCATACTCGGACCCGGAACAAATATTAAACGTACTCCCCTTTGCGGACGAAATTTCGAATACTTTTCGGAAGACCCTGTTCTTGCCGGTGAACTTTCAGCAGCTTATATTAAAGGTGTGCAAAGTACCGGCGTAGGTACCTCATTAAAACACTTTTCAACAAATAACCAGGAATATGATCGTTTCCATGTTAATACCGAAGTTGATATCCGCGCCCTTCGGGAAATATACCTAAAACCGTTTGAAATTGCTGTAAAAAAATCAAAGCCTACATCCGTCATGTGTGCCTATAATCGCTTGAATGGCATTTATTGCAGTGAAAATAAATTTCTTTTAAATGATATTTTAAGAGAAGAATGGGGCTTTGATGGCTTTGTAGTATCAGACTGGGGAGCCGTACATGACAGAGCAAAAGCTCTTAAAGCATCCCTTGAGCTGGAAATGCCTTATTCCGAGAAATCATTTGATGCTTTAAAACAAGCTTATGAAAATGGAAAGATTACGGATGAGGAAATTGATTCCGCCGTTGAACGTTTCCTAAATATCGTATTTAGGCTGTACAATAACCGCAATAACAGAGTAAAAGAATACAATCCGGATGGACACCATAAGCTTGCTAAAGAAATTGCCCTTGAAGCTATCACTCTGCTTAAAAATGAAGATAACATTCTTCCCATAAAAAAAGAAAAGATTAAAAGCATTGCTGTTATCGGAAATTATGCGAAAACTCCTATTATCCAGGGAGGCGGCAGTGCAGAAGTGAAGCCAATAAAAATCGATAACGCTTTTGACAGAATTATAGAATTGGCAGGGTCTGATATTGAAATCAAATATAGTGATCTGTATGCAGCCTGGTCACATATCAACAGTATTAATAACCTAAGTACAGCATTGACTTTTGCATGCGATTCGGATATGGCAATTATTTTTGTCGGTTCCCCTTTTAACTATGAATCAGAAGGATATGATAGAACAAGTATTACTCTTCCCCCACATATCGAAGATGCAATATTAAAAATTGCTGCCAAAAATCCCAATACGGTCGTTGTTATTCAAGCAGGTTCTGCTATCGACATGTCTTCATGGATTGATAAGGTAAAAGGTGTGGTTTTTGCCTGGTTTACGGGACAGGCAGGCGGAAGCGCTATTGCAGAAATCCTGTTTGGCTTATCCAACCCCTGCGGAAAAATTGCTGAAACATTTCCTCTGAAAATTGAAGATACGCCATCTTATGCCACATATCCAGGCAATGGTTATGCATCATGGTATGCTGAAGGAATCATGGTTGGGTATAGATATTATGATACTTACAATAAAGATGTCCTCTTTCCGTTTGGACATGGATTATCTTACACCACATTTGAATATAAAGATTTGACCATTACACCGGATACTGCATCGGAAGAAAACGAAATAAACGTCAAGTTTAGAATTAAAAACACAGGAAATATGCAAGGAAAAGAAATTGTTCAGCTTTATGTAAAAGATACCCACAGTAAGGCACTACGTCCGGATAAGGAATTGAAAGCCTTTTGTAAAATTGATTTAAAACCCGGTGAAGAAAAAGAAGTTGAATTCAAACTGGATAAATCCGCTTTCGCATATTTTAATACCTCCTTCAATGATTGGCATGTTGAAAGCGGCAGATTTAAAATACTAATCGGCTCTTCCTCCCGTGATATACGTCTGAAAGGAAATGTATATGTTAAATCAAATTTTGACTTCTCCTAATAATGAAATTATGCAGAATACATTGCTGTAAAAAATAATTCCATTTCTCCTTCTATTTTATGTCATTATGATTAAGTTCAATCTTTCTATAAATTCACTTACTATTTTCATATTAATTATAAATACCCGCAAAGGATATTGACCTCCTTTGCGGGTATCGGTTCATGAACAATTTTTACGACTGTAGAACTTCAATTCCCAAAATTGCGCATAAGTTCTTTATTACTTCCGTGTTATCACCATATGAAATGATATAATGCTGACACATAACGTTCTGTGTAAAATGCTCTACATTATCCATCAATATTTCAAGACCCGGAAGCTGCGGTGCCGGCTGTGTCCAACCTGCCTCCTCCCACTTCCTCGGCGTTATTCCTTCTCCTTTTACCATATGCATATAATATTTGTCGCCTATATTGGTCAAACGGCAAAGGGTAAGCTCCCCGGGTTTCACTTTTGATACGTTTAATATCCCTTCCGACAACTCGCCGAATGCGGCCGGCATTACCGTAATGTCGCCATCTACAATTTCTGCCGGAACATAATCAGGCACTCCTGCCAAAACCCTGTCCTCCATAAATTCATAAAATTCAAGATATGCACCGCATTGACCTGTTACATACTTTACCATAAGCTGCGTTACATTGCCCAACGAATCATTTTCGGGTATGGTACAAATACCCTCACAATCGGCAAGCAGCATAAAGATAGGTGCAGGCGGGAAACCTAAAAGCCTTTTCATTCCGTCCACATCTTTTAACGAAATGGCTTCATATCCACGCTCTTTAACAATATCTTTAATGGCAAGGTAATATCCGGCAGCCTTTAACAGTCCTTCCTTTTTGGCTTCCTTTAAAAATTTCCATTTTGATATGCATTGATCGATTACTTCCTGCTTGGCTTCTTCGCTTATTTTTTCATAACGCTGCCAAATATCAAGCATTTCAAAGGTTTCTATTTCCGTACCGACCACTCTTTTAAGGGACGGACCGTCATACAAGGTTCCGTACAAATTCATATCTCTGTATCCTGCCATTCCAACCCTTGAATGACGCAGCTTATTGGCTGCTGCCGCTGCTATTCCATATTGTGCAACTTTTTTAGAATTGGTCTTTTTGCCTACAATGTCATATACATACTTAAACGTATAGCCCAAATCAGCCATCGTTTTGCGAAGAGCGGAAGTACCTGCCTGGTCTGCCGTTGTTACAAGCCTGTCGCCTTCTACCCAGCCTGCAAGTCCCCACAGCACCATTGGCTTATGTCTGAAATGTTCTGCTACTTTTATTACCGCATGAGTTGGAATCCAGCCGGCAATACATAATACCAAAAAGTCAAATTCTTCAGACTTCAAAGCCTTCACTGCTTTTGCAATATCCTTTTCTTCATAATCATCGGTTACAGGATAAACCGAAACAAGCTCAACACCTTCTGATTCAAGTGCCTCTTTTGCTGCCTGACATTTTCTGATTATGATATCAATAGGTGTGTTAACCTCTCCAAATCCTACAAAACCTGCTTTCATTCTATTACACCCTCCTTATTCAATAAACTATCTAACTTACAATATCTATGGTACACCGAAGTATAATCAGCACCTGACGGCTCATATACCTTATCCGGCTTTACCAGCTTTCCGCACGCTTCTTCAACCGAGCTGAACGCTCCGACTCCGACCCCAGCCATAATCGCAGAGCCTAAGCATGCGGTTTCCTTTGTTTTAAGGGTTACTAATCGTTTCCCTGTCATATCCGACTTGATCTGACACCAAAGAGGGCTGTTTGCCCCTCCTCCCATTGAACGGATTTCTTGTATGTCCATTCCAAGATAATCCAAATTCTCCTTAAGCATACACGCAACCGATTCCAATATACTACGCACAAAATGCCCCCTTGTATGCTCAAGAGTTATGCCATAAAATACACCCTTTGCATCAGGATTATACTTCGGCATAGTGGAACCTGAAAGGTGCGGCAGCATTGTTAATCCCGCACTTCCTATGGACACATTTTGGGCAAGTTCATCAAGCTTACTAAATTCAAAATCCTCGCAAAAGTTATTTTTAAACCATTTAAGAACCATGCCTGCGGTTGTCGTCCACAACATTAAGCAGTACTTGCCGTCAAAGTTATAGTGACATGGTACCTTGCTTTCAGGATGATATTCGGGAATTGTGTCAGACGGAACAAATATTACCATGGTAGTTCCCGTCATTTCACTGATTACGCCCTTTTTAATAATTCCTGCACCAATTGCACCTGCAATTTGGTCAATTGCACTTGTTACAACAGCAGTTTTCTCAAACTCGCCTACCTTTTGGCAGCTATCATGAAGCTGTGGCAAATATTCTTTTGGCAATTCCAGAAAATCAAGCATTTCCTGCCACCACTCACCTGTTCTTATGTCAAAATACAGGCTGGAGGATTGCAAGGTCTTTTCTGTAACAAACCTGCCGGTCATCTTATATAACAAGAAATCTTCTAAAAGAAAAATCTTTCTGGTTTTTGCCCATACTTCCGGTTCATTCTTCTTAATCCATAATAGCTTGCAAGCAGGCCAGGTTGCAGTAATTTCCGGCTGTCCGGTTATTTCATAGACTTTTTGAGCTCCAAACCTTGCTTCAATCTCTTTTGCTTCCTCAGTGGCACGGTTATCAAGCCATACTATCGCATTACGAAGTGGATTCCCGTTTTCATCTGCCAAAATCAATGTTTCGCATTGCGTATCAACTGAAAGTGCGGAGATTTCCAAATCACCTGCAACTTCTTTATAACATTGCATAAAGATTTCCCAATACTGATTTGCATCAAACTCGACGGTATCCCCTTTGGTAATCAACGTATAATCTACTGAACCTGAGGAAATTTGCTCACCCTTTTCATTAAAAACAGCCGCTTTTAATGATGTTGTTCCATAATCCAAACCTAATAAATACATATTATATTTCTCCTATATGATGATACTCAAACTGTGCTAACTATTTCCCAAGGCCAAGAACAGACTTTATTGCAATTTCCAGGCCCTTTGGCAAACCTTTCTTTAAAACCCGTTCTTCCTGTGTGTGTTATCCCTTACCTTCAAAACTCCTATGCATATTGAAGGCATACCTGATTCTCATTCATATAATCTTTTATTGCATGATCACCAATCAAAGGAATTAAATCCTCGTATAAGAATTATTGTTTATATATTATCTGTTTTTTCCTGATGTTATATTATATATTGTAATCGTAGCTACAACTATAACAGCACCGATAAGTGAAGTACTGCTTAAGTATTCACCGTAAAAAACAGCCACCAATATCGGATTCAATATTGGTTCAATGGTTGATACAAGAGAGGCCTTAACCGGGGGAGTTGTTTTAAGCCCCTTAACAAGAAAAACATAAGCAAGTCCCAATTGGAAGATTCCCAAAATTGACACATTTAAAAGTACAGTTCCGGAAAAATCCGTTTCGAATAGGATAAAAGGAGCTGAAATTACCACACCCAACACATGTCCGAAAAACGCTGATGACATTGAATCGGAATTTGGCATAACATTTGCCATATAAATAATTGAGAGAAAAGCTCCGGACAAAACAGCGCATATATTGCCAAGCATACCTTTTCCGGACAATCCGCTGCCAAAGAAAAACACCATACCGATAAGAATAAAAATGCAGGAAATCAATTCTACTCGTTTTGGACGAACCTTCATAAAAATCCACATATACACTATGATAAAAATGGGCATAGTATATTGAAGTAGAATTGCATTAGCAGCTGTTGTCAGTTTGATAGCAATAATATATAAAATGGAAGTTGATGCGGTTGCAACGGCTCCTAAAGCCACATATTTATTAAAAACAATTTTATGCTTTGTTAATTTTATATATGTAAAAATAATGATTGCTGCATAAATACTCCTTGCCCCATTGATAGACAGTGGCTGCCACGGAACAAGTTTTACAAATAATCCCCCCATAGAAAATAGCACTGCAGATATAAAAACAAATATCGTACCTAAATTTTTTATTTTCACCTGTTTCACTACCACTCTTTATGTTTCAAATTTATATAAAAATTCATACTCTATGCTTTTAACCATATTAAACTACCCGTATATCGTGCCACTTACCACTTATAAATCTGAATACAAAAATAATGCTCCGAACAATCCAGTCTATCTGCATGGCAAGCCATATTCCATAGATCTGCATGTGGCAATATAAATCCAGAATATTCGATAAGCCTATTCTTACTACAAACATGGTTGCAATTGACCATGTCATTGTAAATTTCGTATCGCCGGCAGCACGAAACGCATTCGGTAATACAAAACTCGTTGGATGATATATAATTGATCCAATACAGTAAGCATACAATATAATGATTGCCATTTCGCTTGCTTTAACGGACAAATGAAATGAACCTACCAAAAAACTATTTAACGCTATAAATAAAAGATTTACTAAAAAAGAAAATGTATATGAAAGTCTTAACAAATGAGTTTTGGGTTAAGATATGCTACACCTTAACCCCACATTTCGTTTATTTTCTGAACTGTTTTTCTGACTAATATTTCACCGCCTTGATGCCCTGTAATGCCACTTGACACATAAGCAGAATAGTGACTTCCCTGTTCTGCTCTTTTGGTGGGCAAATAGCCATTATCACCGTTGGCAAGTTGGATTAAAAATGTCTGACTTGCTTTGCTTCTTGCCCTGATTTGATTTCCATAATCTAAAAACAGTTCAAATGGATTGGTTGCAAATGCAACATCTCCCAGCTTTGCAATATGAACTTCTATTTGATGTATATCATTTGTCTGTTGGTACTCATATCGAGCCATTGTTCCCGCAAAAATGTACAGCTTTGCCTTATCATTAAAATCAAATTTGCCTTGTTTTTCTTTTATATAAGCTTCCAATTCTTTTTTTGCATTGTTGTATTCTGTAATAGAAACCCGTCTGACAGGCAAATCCAATATTAACTTTTCATGCTTTAATTCTGCCTTATCCTGTAATTCTTGAACGGCATTATCATATACATCAATAATCTCATTGGCTATTCGCTTGCCGATTTTCCATGTACCTTCTATATCAAACATAGAAGGATCGGCTTTTCTAACGATATAATTATCCCGTTTAATATTAGGGTCATCAATAGGAGTTTCGGGATTCACCCAACGAATCATATCCCTTGGACATTGGTCACCTGCAGGGCTGCAAAGTCCAAGAACCTTTAACTCTTCACCAAACTTCTCCCTAAGCAGTATCCTGACTTTTCCCCAATAATCAGACGAAATATAGCTTCTGTGCTCAACAACTTGTGACGGACACGCAATATTTGCCACGATTCCTGTCAACCTTTTGCTCTCATCAAAAGTATATATCAGCTCAATTCCGGAATCACTGGCTGCTTCAAGGGATTCAAAATTGGCAGTATTCGTATCCCCCCACATTTTAGCGGTTCCATCATCATAGACAACACGGCGGCAATGTCCAACCGCTGCACGGCCAAATTGATTTGAAAAATACGCTTTCTTTCGATTTTCCCATGCCTCTACAATACAGGCAGAAATTCTATCTGCCAAAAATACCAATGCTTCTTTTGGCTCCAGAATATCATCGTCTTCTACCTTTTCTATATATTCTTTGTCTTCCGGTAAATATCTTTTTAAAATGTCAAGCGATGTAGCGGCATCAGTATCTTCATAGTCATATAATATTGATGCATGGGTATGGGTAGCTGCTACAACAATACTGTTTATATCGATTTCACGATTTTGTTCAGCAACCTTGGTCTTTACGGCTTCAAATAGATTAATACTTACGCTAACCAAATCACAGGAACAAATAATAAATTGATTATCATTACTCTCTATTGCCATAGCAGTTACAGTAATTGGTGTTTCTACATATTCGGATATTCTTTCAAAAAATTGTCCTGCAAGCTTGGCTTTTTTCTCAGGTACAATACTGACTTCCGCCCAACCTATTTTTAAATCTGACATAGCAAATTACCTACCTTATCTTTTTTGTTGAAGATCGTAATGAACATCATAAGCTTTTTCTTCCTCTGTATATTTGGGCAATGTATTGATTACTTCGCCGTTGTTCCACTTTCTGTCCCCAACATCTTCGGTTGTACCCATGACAGTTATATTTAGCTGTCTGCGACGTGCACGAACATGATCCCAGTCAACAAAATAAACATGGGCAAATTCTCCGCCGTCAAGCTCACCGTCTTTTATTGTCATGGTTTCGCTTCTGCCAAAGAATACGCTTCTTAGATGACCGTCCGTGTTCATGCTGGTGAAATCCCCGGGTTCGTTAACATATCTTCCAAATTTCAAGTGTATTGGTCCGGGATGACGATATTGACCTTCTTCTGCAAAGTCAGGAATCAATTTTCTCATAATGTCCAGTAAATCATGCTGCAAATATTCAAGATTAAATGTATCGATATCATGTGAGCATTCCTGAATCATTACTGAACATGTGGTATGATGGGACGCTATGCAGCATGTACCATTCTTAATACCGGATGCTTTAACAATTTCAAGTACCTCTTTGGTTACATCGTGAAATGTTGGTATCCAGCCTCTTGATTGTAATTCTAATTCCTTTTGAAAAACTTTAAATTCCATTTTCTCTTCCTCCATTTTATTATTTTATTTCTTATTATTTATGTAACTCATCCCATGCTTTGCGAAGATTATAAATCATTTCCTCCACCATCGCATAAGGATCTTCCGCTTTAATAATTCCGCTGGTTGAACCTGTTGCTTGCGCACCAAGCTTAATGGTGTTATATACATCCTGACCGTTTGATATGCCTGCACCTTGAAGCACCATAATGTCAGGGTTAATCTCATTTACAATCCTTATTGTTTCAAGGACATAATTGCTATCGCTGGTTTTACCTGTTCCGATAAGCTCTGTGGGTTCAGCAACAATTAAGTTTGGCCCCAACTTTGCTATTGCTTTCACATCTTCAACGGTGTCCGCACAAACTATTGTTGCAAGTCCAACTTCATCGGCTCTTTTTATTGTTTTTTCAATTTCATCTAACGTAATAGGCTTTTCCGCGTGGTTAAGCATTACGCCAACCGCACCTGCTGCCTTAACGGCCTCAGGAAGTACACTTCCCAGCCCTCTCCCAACCGGAAGGTAGTCCATGTGCTGGGCAAAAACCAAAATTCTTTCTGTGTTGTCTGCCAAAAGCCTTATATCGGTATATTGAGGTGTGACAATGATGTCTACATCATACTTCATGGCCACTTTATCAATAACCTTTGCAAGCTTTAGCATTTCCTCGCCATAAAGATAAGCTTTCGGGCCGATTTCAAAAAACGGCGGCTTTATTTTAAATTCTTTGTACATTTTTACACCCCTTGTAAATGTTATACTAAAACGATATCCTTACAAAATTTTTCAAGCGATTTTATTTCATCTTTTGGTGCCTTACTGTTTGTTATAATATAATCGGCTTCCGATATAGGCAAAATTTCCGCAAAGGCAATTCTGCCTATTTTGGTGTAATCGGCTGCGACTATGCTTAAATTCGATTGAGAAAACATCACTCGAACCAATTCTGCTTCTTTGTCGTAATAGGTTGTGAATCCTCTTTCGCTGTTTACACCGTCAACGGATAATATCAGCTTATCTGCATGATATCGTCTTAATTGAGATATGGCATCATCACCGTATGTGAACTGATATTTTGAGTTAACGGAACCGCCTAACAGAATTACATTCAAATTAGGCTTACTTCCTGCCTCCGTTGCAATAGCAATAGAATTGGTTACAACATTAAGAGTCATATTGGCAGGAATCATCCTTAATACCATTAATGTGGTGGTTCCGGAGTTGAATAGAATGGTATCGTTGTCATCAATCATAGACACAATTTTTTCAGCGATTAACTGCTTTTCTTCCTGATTTTCTTTCATGCGCTGCTGCAAATTCATGCTGTAATAGGTTTTGTAAGAGCTTACTGCGCCACCATGAACACGGGTTAAAAGACCTTTTTGTTCAAGGTCTGCAAGGTCCATTCGTATGGTGACCTCTGAAATTTTAAACATATCACTAAGCTCATTAACCTTTACTTTGCCATCCCGATTGAGCAGTTCCAATATTTTTTGTTTTCTCTCTTCGATATCCATCTCCTTATACTCCTTTTCCCCTTGACATTTCATTTTTTAGCATTTCACCAACCGCACCGCCCGGATGAATGAGCCCGAACTGTTCCCTTTTATAATCCGTCTCTTCCATTACAGCACAAAGCAGTGCATCAAACAATGCAATGGTTGCGATGTAGCTTGATGTTGCCATCATATTATATTTATCACTTTCTCTTTCAATTTTAAGCGGCAGGATAATATCCGCATATTCTGCCAACGGTGATTCTAAATTTTCCGTAACTGCAATCAGTGTTGCACCCTTTATTTTACAAACAGGGAGAATGGGCAGAAGCTCAGCTGTTTTTCCGCCTCGGGACACCATAACCATTACATCGCCTTTTTTCAGTGAACCTAAGCCTCCATGGACTGCTTCGCATGGCGGCATAAACATTGCTCCTTTTTCAATACAGCAAAGAGAATGAGCAAACTTTTTTGCAGCTATTCCTGACGAACCGCTGGCACAGGTCATAATTCTATTGGCGGAAGATAGCGCATCCACTGCCTTGCCAAACGCTTCTTTATCAAGGTTTTCCAAAACATCTTTTACTGCGTTGCATTCAATTTGTAACGATTTTTCTGCTAATGCCAAAGATTCTTGTTTCACTTTAAACACCTCGTTCATTGCTTTTAAATTTTTCCCAACATCTGTTCCCAAACATACAAAATCCAAATCCTAACAATGCAATACCTAACCACATCAAAAATGTAGCAAACCAACCGGCAGATTGAGTCACCAAGCTGATTCCGTACGTAGATAATGCGCTGCCTAAATATACCAGTGAATTTAGTATACCTGTTATGGTTGCGGCTCTGCCGTATGATGCAAATTTAAGTGGCATAATCCCTACAATCAACAGGTTTATGGAATACATGACTGTTGTTATTAAGGTTAAAACCAATAATGACAAAACCATATGATTTGAAATCATCAACACTGCAATTCCAGCAGCCGAAACTGCAAAAAACAAATAGGATGCCGTTAGTTCTCTATGGAATAAGCATTTATTGACAAATGCACCCAAATACACTCCAAATATATTGATCACAGGGAACACTGCTGTAAGAAGCATTGACAATACAGAATCAACACCAAACTGTTCATACAGAAAGGTGGGTGCCCATGTAGTGATTCCATCTTTCAACGCACCTTGTGCCAAAACTGCCGGAATAACATAAATCAGACCTGAAGCCAAAATAAGTCTTGCGACATTTCCGCTTTCTGATGATTTTTCTGTTTTCGATTTTTCAGTTACTTTCGTTTTATGATCAAATGGATAGATCTTTTTCATCCCTGCTATCCAAAGAATAACACTAACCAACATAAAGGATGCCGATGCAATAAAAACCCATTTCCAACTTAAAAAATATACAACTGCCGAACACATCACATATGCCCCTAAAGATCCTGCTACGGAACAAGTACCAAAATGCACACTGAGTCTATGCAAGTCATCACCGTTTAATTTTTCTGCAAATATGCGCATAATGGGCGACCATGTAAGGGATAATGCCAAGCCGTTAATCCCCCAGATAACAGGCATTATATTTGCCGGAGCAACACTCATGGCAATGTTTAATATGGATGATGAAACCAGTCCTACAATCATTAGCTTTCTTGGATTTAATTTGTCTGCCAGCATCCCACTGAAAAATTGACCAATGCCGTACATGAAAAAGTAGCTTGTACTCACTAATCCTGCTTGAGTTTTGGTTGAAAAACCGGATTGTACAATCTCAACAATTACCGCATTATAATTTAATCGTCCCAGATATGTAGAAAAATATGCTATCCAACATATCCAAAACAAAAGCATAATCCTGTTTTTATCATCAATCTTTTGATTATCCAAATTCACATACCTTCGTTTTTCTTTTATTTTACTTTCGTTTTTATTATATATTATATTATTTTTACTGTCAACATGTTTTCAGACTGGTTATATTTTATCTATTTTTTCTGTATTCTCCGGGTGATAATCCTGTACGGTCTTTGAACTGACGAATGAAGTGATAAACATTTGAATAGCCGCAACGAACTGAAATTTCTTCCACAGACATATTACTGCTGCTTAAAAGATGCTCTGCGTATAAAATTCTTTGATGAATCAAATCTTCTTTGGGAGAAACACCAAAAAAATTACTATATAGTATAGTAAATCTTGACCGGCTAAGAGACAGACTTTTAGCCATATCACTTACATCCCAATTTTCCGATATATTCCGATACAAATGAATTCGAAATTGTTTAAATCTTTCATACGTTTCACGCATTTGACTATTTGATAATATTGGATTTCCGCTTTTACATTCACGTGCTAAAATGATAAACAATTTATTTAAAATCGCTGTTATATTTTCCTGCCAATAAACATCTTTGTTAACAAACTCCTCATAACATTCTCTAACCAATAAAGTTAATAATCCTGTACAATTGGGATAAAAAATTTTGTTTACTTCAAATCCAAGATTTAAAAATTCATCCGGTTGATACGGCAAGAAATGAAACCAGTCATGAACCAGCTCATACTCTGCCGCTTCAAACCAATGCTTAGTATTTGGCGTTGTAATCCAGCAAGCTCCTTTTTCCACTTCAATGATAGAATCCTCTTGCAACAGCTTAACCGGCGATTTAAAATGGATAAACAAAAAGTCATTGGTTCCATTGGGTCTGTTAATAATGAATCCTTTTTTTTCTCTTCTTTCAAAATCGATACTCTTTATTTTATAGGATATTTGCAATGTCCTCACCTCTTTGCTCGATTGTATTATAAACAAAACAAAATGTCAACTTTTCAGTCCAAAACGTCATTTACATTATCCTGCTGCAACTATACAATTTAATTATTCCATGAATCGCTTGAAAAAGATCAATAATTTTCGAGCATACGAAATAATTTGAGGAGGTTTAATTATGCATTTGCCCAGAAACGAATATCCAAGACCACAAATGGTTCGAAACAAATGGATAAACCTGAATGGTGAATGGGAATTTGAATTTGACTTTGGAAAGTCAGGAAAGGAACGCGGAGTTCTGCAAAAAGAAAAATTAGAACGAACCATATTGGTACCTTTTTGCCCTGAAAGTGAATTGTCCGGCATAGGATATAAGGATTTTATTAATGCTGCCTGGTATAAAAGAGATTTTCAAATTCCGTCAGACTGGAAAAACGGAAGAGTACTCTTAAATTTTGAAGCAGTGGATTATTACTGCGAAGTATACATTAACAAGACATTCATTGGATCCCACCAGGGTGGGTATACTCCTTTCTCCTTTGATATAACCGATTATTTGCAGGAAAATAACACGATTACTGTTTATGTGGAAGATGATACTCGTACCGGATTACAGCCTTGTGGAAAACAAAGCCAAAAATATCCTTCGTACCATTGTTTCTATACACGGGTAACCGGTATTTGGCAAACCGTTTGGTTAGAATATGTGCCTACTTCTTATATCAAGTCTTTTAAACTAACGCCTGATGTTGACAATTCACGAATCCATATTAGCACTAAAGCAATTGGCAGCGGCACACTGACAGCTACAGCCAGTTTTAACGGAAAAGAAGTTGGTAAAACCTCTGCTGTTCTGTCAGGAAATGAAGCAAATTTTTATATTGATTTAAGCGAACTTCATTTGTGGCAGCCATTGGATGCAAAACTTTATGATTTAAAACTTGAATTTGGCGAGGATACTATTGATACCTATTTTGGGATGCGTAAAATTACACTAACAGATCGCCTTATGCTTATTAATGATAAGCCGGTGTTTCAACGATTAGTCTTAGACCAGGGGTATTATCCTGACGGAATATATACTGCTCCAAGTGATGAGGCACTCATAAAGGATATTGAATTATCCTTAGCTCTTGGATTCAATGGCGCAAGATTACACCAAAAAGTATTTGAAAGAAGATTCTTATACCATGCCGATCGAATGGGATACATGGTTTGGGGCGAATACGGCAACTGGGGTCTTGATCATTCTAAAGCAGAATCCCTTGGCATTTTTATGCCTGAATGGATGGAAGCCGTAGAACGCGACTATAACAGTCCGGCTCTTATTGGTTGGTGCCCCTTTAATGAAACCTGGGACATAAACGGACATCAACAGGACAATAATGTACTGAAAAGCATTTATCTTCTAACCAAGGCCATGGATAAATCAAGACCTGTCATTGATACCAGCGGACACTATCACGTAATGACGGATATTTACGACATCCATGATTACACCCAAAATGCGGAACTATTTAAAGAACATTATGCTCCCATGGTCGAAGGTGGAGAAGTTTATGACAATTTCCCAAAAAGGCAAAGCCATCAGGGTCAACCGTATTTTATCAGCGAGTATGGAGGAATTCGATGGAATCCAAAATCAGATGAAGGCTGGGGTTACGGCGATGCACCCAAGACCGTGGAAGAATTTGTAGAAAGATATTGCAGTCTTGCAACCACCCTTTTATCCAATCCGGGAATTTTTGGTTTATGCTATACACAACTCTATGATGTGGAGCAAGAAGTGAATGGATTGTATTATTATGACAGAACACCGAAATTTACAAAGGATGTTATGAATAAGTTAAAAGAAGTGATGGAACAAACCGCAAAAATTGAAGAAGCATAAAAATATATTTTGTGGTCCAATCGCTCTTGAAACCATAAAAAAATTTGCATGCGTCCGTAAGCTTCATTTCCCCCTTGGCAATTAGCTTAAAGTACGGAGTGGCAGATTATGTTTCAAAAGCTGTTCCCATTCAAAACAGTATATGGAAATATCCAATCAAGCTGTTATTATGGCAGACAGCTCCAAAAATGGAATTCATTTATATAAAAGGGAGGATGATTTCAATGAATAACAAGGTTGTATTAATATTAGTTGATGGAATGGTCCCGGAAAGTCTTGATGCTTGCCATCATGCTTTTATCAATCAATTTATTTCAAATAGTATTTTTAATTTAAAGGCCACAACAGTTATACCATCTGTGACACTTCCATGTCACATGTCATTATTTCATAGCGTTTCACCACAACGTCACGGCATTTTAACAAATACATATACTCCACAAGTCAGACCCATTAATAGCTTATTTGATCACCTTAAAAAAAACAAAAAAACTACTGCTTCGTTTTACAATTGGGAACAACTGCGTGATCTGTCCCGTCCCGGGTCTTTGTCATACTCACAATATATTTCCGTAGATAAGTATGAAGATACCGATAGTCAATTAACTGACAATGCGATTAATTACATAAACGATAAATCACCTGATTTTGTTTTTGTATACCTTGGCACGACGGACGAAACAGGTCATAAACATGGTTGGATGTCGGAAGAATATATTAGTGCTGTGAATAATGCGTGGAATTGTATTCAAAAAATTTATAACAGCATACCAAAAGAGTATACGTTGATTGTAACAGCCGATCATGGCGGTCATGATTTTATGCATGGTACAGAGCTTCCTTCTGATATGACCATACCAATTATTATCAAAAGCAATATGCCATTTGAAGCTTCTGACAAAATAAACCATGCAAACAAACATCATTGACATTGCACCTACTATAACAAAAATAATGGGACTCGACCCGGATAGTGATTGGAAAGGGCAAAGCTTAATATGCTAACAAAAAAAACATTATGATTTATTTCACAAGCTACATAACACGTATCAATTTCGGCGCAATAGGGTCGGAAATTATATCATCCGAAGGCTTTTTATAAACCTCGTCATATGGTTGGTAATTTACTGTATATGCGTGGGCATTTATTTCCCTTATCGGCGCATTTGCTTGTTTTATCTGCATCATCAGATGGAATAGTTTTGCAAAAGGAAACTAATGCTTTTTAAAATTAACTATATGGTCGAAAAATCAACACACCTATTTAGGCTTATCATTTTAAACATCATGGCTTGTTTAACTTCTTCAGGATGCCCTGAAGAAGTTAATACAAGCCTTATTGCCTTCTCGGTTGGAATTTGCTTTAATCCCTCGCCTAACCTGACTTCTGCATCTAATAATGTACATTGACATTAAACATTCGCTTTTACAATATGTCCTGCCGTGACGACAGTTGGCTTGTTTTCTAATATCATAAATATCTTTTCAAAGCTTTTGGCTCATTCATCTTCGCCATTTTCAATATCTCAATATTTGTATCAAAAAAATTGCCAATATTTACTTGGCAATAACTAAATAATATAGGGGGTTGACAATTCAAAGCACAACCGTTAAAATATAATTTGTCACTAATGTGCGCCCGTAGCTCAGTAGGATAGAGCAGCAGTTTCCTAAACTGCGTGCCGGAGGTTCGACTCCTCTCGGGCGTACCAGGTTTAATATCAAACCTCTATATTATTGGAAAACCATCTTAAATGCTTCCAATTCTTTAACGGGATTTAATTCTTCATCTTTTTTGGCATATTCAATAAAGTCCGGATTAAGTTGTGCCGCTTTGATAAGATCTCTCAAGCTTTCTTTCAGCATATTCAAATGGACATAAAAACATGCCCTGTTATAGTATAAGAAGGCTGAATCCTCATTATTGTTAATGCCTGCCGTAATAATATCGATGGCTTTCTCATAATCCCCAAGCTCTTTGTAAATAACAGACAAGTTCAAATAGCTATACGGGTACGACGGATTGCTATGTATTGACTGAATATAATAATAGATTGCCTCAGACTGTTTTCCAAGTTTGTTTAGTACGACTGCCATGTTAAACAATGCTTTATAATTACCGGGTTCAATTTCCAGACTTCGCTTAAACATTTCCAAAGCATCCTCATCCATATTTAATTCCTCATATATTGCACCCAGATTATTATGTGCCCAAAAGTCATCAGGCTTTAATTCAATGACTTTCGAATAATTTTCTATCGCCTTTTCTTTATTTCCTGTCTGGTCATAAGCATTGGCCAGAAAAAAATAGGCACGATCATAGTATGGATCAAGCTCCACCGCTTTTTGATAATATTTGATAGCTTTATCATATTCATTCTGGTTATCATAAACGGTTCCAAGTCCATAATAGGCTGCTACCTCCTCAGGGTCTGTCTCAATCACTTCATGATATATTCTTTTGGCTGATTCATAATCCTCCAGCTCGTCATACAACAAAGCCATATCTAATAGAAACTCAATATCATTTTTGCTTTCTACGCAATGATACGCCTTTTCGTAAAATTTTAATGCCTTGAGATACTGTTTTTCATCTTTAAACTTTGCAGCAAGTGCCTTATAATTATTGTATTGATATGTATTTTTTCTCACATTCATCACCTGTTAAGCCCTCTTCCCTGCCTTCAATCCGCAACCGAAATACCGGCGGGAAGAAAAAGTATGAAACTTCAATGTAATTATAATACTTTAAATTATAAAACTTATCAATGATTTATTGTCTGTATCATCATGAACATCATTGTTTTACCCCATGGAAGCTATTCATATTTGTTATCCTCAAAACTTGCGAATTTCACTTGAAAACATATACATTTCCATATAAAATATAAATGTCATTATTTTGTAAAATTTTAAATCGGAGGTACATATCCATGAATCACTATCCTTTTCCATTAAAGCCCATGAATTTAGGTAACATTTTGGACTATACCTTCAGGGTATACAGGAATAATGCAAAAACTATTCTGGCATATAGTGTGCTTATCAGCGGCTTATTTAGTGTTGCCATACTGCTGTTATCCAATGCTATCGCTCCGACACCGTCCGTACCCAATCCCTTTTCCGGTATTATTGAAGCCCTAAGAACAGGGAATTGGTCCTTAATCCGTCCTCAAAATCCGGAAATATATAATGCCGCAAATTCTGCATTGGCAGAAACAATCCGTTTTATTTCATCAATCATCAACTTAATCTTTATATACCCTTTTGTACAAGGCGGAATTAGCCGTACTGCATCAAGATACTTCCACGGTTATGCAGATGACATGGGTACTTCATTCAGGCAAACCCGGAATATTTACGGCAAATTAATTGCCACTACAATGGCAATAATCGCATATGGAATTCTTATTGCATTCTGTTTTTTCATTACCATTATATTCCCTATTATTATAATATTTTCGATATTCGATTCCCTGGCAGGCACGAAAGGATTTCTCGTATTATTCTTATTGTTAATATTTTTTATTTTATTAATGCTTCTTACAATAATACCCATAATTTTTATTTCTTTTGTCTTTCCAGTGGCTGTTTCTGAAAACACTTTCGGATTTAAGGCCATAGGGCGCAGTATGAGGCTGGTACAGAAGAGTTTCTGGAGAACCTTGGGCATTACCATACTGATAGGCTTATTATCTTATGCCTTATCTCTTGCAGCAGAGTCAATCCTTGGTATAATCCTTGTATTATCCCCCAACATCGGTTTTCTCCAACAAATTGTGAATGTACTTCTGACAGCACTTATCACACCTGTGTCATATATTGCAGTTACCCTGCTTTATCTTGATACACGTATTCGTTTGGAAGGATACGATATTCAGCTCATGTCCTCCAGCCTGGAAATACAATCATCGGGAGATCAGATGGAATGTTAAATTATGCAAATACCAATAATATCATGCCGGCACCCGAGGCAATTGAAAATGCTGCCAAAGAAATATTTGCCTCCCCTGAATTCAGAAACCAGAAGGACTATCTCGCTCAATGGATTGAAAGCATACTGAATAAGCTGTTTGGAAATACCGTCATCAAAAATGACGCATATACTTTTACAGCCTTTTTGGTAATGGTAATAACTATAAGCATTATAGGTGCCCTGATAATATTCATTATCTATCATTTATCCAATAAGCTGGTCAGAAATACCCACCTTTACGATAAAGCACCCGAAACTGTAAAGGATGACAGGCTAACTTTCGACCGTACGCTTATAAACGCCAGAGAAGCAGCACAAAAAGAATATTACAGTACGGCGATAAAATGGCTATTTATTTCTGTTCTTTTGATACTCCAGGAGCAATCCTTCATAACGATTCATCCGTCTAAAACCAACCGCCAGTATATGAAAGAACTTGTCGGAAACAATTCCCCCCATACCGGAATATTCAAAAAGCTGTCCGAGCAGTTCAACAGTATTCGATATGGCGGCAGGGAAGCTACCATTGATGATTATAATAGCTGGCTGAATGATATCAATCAAATAAAGGCAGACTCCTCCTTTCTGCGAAATAATCAAAATTCGAAAGGAGGCAGCTCTTATGAAAAAATATAGAAATATCAGTGTGTTCAGCTTAATAATAGTGATCGTCACAGTTATGATTGCTTTGGCAGTAAATTTTGATAAAAAGGCTGAATATCCTGCTTTTTCGTCATACAGCACAGATCCTGACGGGACTAAAGGTGCCTATCTTCTTATGCAAAAGCTGGATTTTCATGTTTCACGTTTTGAATCTGTCCGTGAAATGCCTGAAGCCAACAGTGTTTTAATTATGATAGAGCCACCTTTGGATGTATTAGCTCAAAATAATTATCTTCACCAGTTGTGTCAATGGGTAAAAGAAGGAAATACCCTGATATTGACAGGTGCATACCGCAAATTTTTTACATACGCCGTCCAGGGAAACAATGATCCTGCTCTGAAAGAAATGATAACTGTAAAGTGGTCGGCCAAACCCGGAAAGGAATATATGGATATTCCATACGGCAGCGGAACCTTTCGCGTAATCCTGCAAACAAGCTTGTTTACAAACAGCACATTGCAGATTGAAGGTAATCCTACCAAGTTAATTGAAAGCTTCTGGGACCTTCATGCCAGGCCATTTGCCTTTTATGAATACGGACGCAACCAAATTGCTCAATCAGCAAGCATCCTGAATCAGTCACCGTTGTCATTAATCAATACAACATGGCAGCTGGCTCTGCTTCAACTGGTTCTGGCAATGGCTGCAGCAGCCTTTTTCATTGGCAAACGTCTTGGGCCTCCTATTATTTACATCAAGGAAACAGTTCGACCGGAGAACGAAGATATCCTGGCGTTGGCCTCCTTGATGGAACAAGCGGGATTAACAAAGGATGCACTGCAGTTATATTATCATGAATTTATCAGAGAAGCCTCGGCTTATTTCAAAACAAATTTATCAGATAATCCGCAAGAGTTGGAAATCCTTTGGGCTGAGCAAAGACTTTCTGATTTGAATATACTGCATGAAGTTCAGCATAGCCTTTCAGATATGACAGATAGCAATCGCCTCTCACCGAAAGAGGCAATCAACATATTTAAAAAAATTGATCATCTGCGGAAGGAGCTTAAACGGAATGAATGGAGAAACTGAACAGAAAAGCAGCAATGGTTTAACAACCAATGTTACTGCAAAAATAAAAAATGAGATTCAAAAAGTATTGGTCGGACAAGAGGATATGATTCATCTTTTATTAGTCTCCCTGTTTACTGGTGGGCATGTACTGGTAGAAGGCGTACCCGGCCTGGGCAAAACACTGGCAGCCCGCGCATTGGCTGCCGTCAGTCATGTGAAATTTAACAGAATACAATTTACTCCTGATATGATGCCTTCTGATGTTACAGGGACAAATATTTTTGATATAAAGTCCCAATCCTTTCATCTGAAAAAAGGACCCATATTCACCAATATTCTTCTTGCCGATGAAATCAACCGCACTCCGCCCAAGACCCAATCGGCTCTCCTTGAAGCAATGGAGGAAGGATGCATTACCATTGACGGAACGGACTACCCTTTGGAAGAACCTTTTATGGTTATTGCCACTCAGAATCCGGTGGAATTTGAAGGGACCTACCCTCTTCCCGAAGCACAGCTTGACCGCTTTTTGATGAAGCTGCTTGTGCATTACCCGGAGCCGGATGAAGAAAAAAAGCTGTTGTATCATTACCACTACGGATTTGATTCCAAAAATTTCGGCAATGTAAAGGTTGATGCTGTTCTAACACCGGATATCCTTAAAGAATGTAAAGAAGAAATAAAAGGGGTTGCCGTAGATGACAGTATTATGGAATATATCACTGCCATTGTTTCTGCAACTCGCCAGTCCCCCAACTTACTGCTGGGTGCCGGCCCGCGCGCTTCTATTGCATTGCTTTTATCAGGAAAAACTCTTGCCTGTATGGAAGGACGTGATTTTGTTATTCCTGATGATATCAAATACCTTGCACCGCATGTTCTGCGCCACAGGATTATTGTATCCCCTGAGGCTGAAATAGACGGTGTAAAAGCTGATAATGTAATCCATCAAATTCTTAATCGGGTTAAGGTGCCAAGATGAGTACATATGGTGTAACAAAGCAATTTGTGGTTTTAATAATGACAGGCTGCATATTCATTTTACTAAGCGGGCTTATTAATTTTTACATTGGTGCTTTCCTAATTTATAATTTTGCATTATTAGGGCTGTTCTTGCTGGATGTAAAGACAAGCTGCAAGCCAACGGAACTCAAAATACAAAGAGAATTTTCATTGCCCGTAGAAATCGGAAAGCTTCAGCACGTTACCATCAGTGTATATAACAATAGCAAACAAAAGCTTCGTATCATTCTTCGAGATTCCGTACCGGCTGAAATAAAATGTGAGGATTCATCGGTCAGCATTGTATGCGGGCCCGGAGAGTGCTCCACCGGACAGTATGAGATATTCCCCGTAAAACGTGGCGATTATGTATTTGGAAACATTGCTGTCCGCTTAACAGGGCCCTTAGGCCTTTGCATCAGACAATTTGAAATGCCATCGGAACACAGCCTTCCCATCTACCCGGATCTTCAGCCTCTAAAAAAATACCGTTTGCTGGCAAATAACAAACGCTTTTTAAAAGAGGATGCCGCAATCAGAAAAGTACGAGGAATCGGCACAGATTTTCAGGGACTGCGTGAATATACAAGCGATGATGAATTTCGAAAAATCAACTGGCAAGCTACCGCCCGGACCAATAAGCTTATCAGTAATATATACGATGTTGAAAAAAGCCAGGATATTATCATTGCCGTTGATACCGGCAGAACCATGATATCTCAAGCGGAAGGCCTTTCCAGACTTGACCATTCCGTACAATCCGCCCTTGTTCTTGCGCAGGCTGCGCTTATGAACGGTGATCGAGTGGGCTTGCTGATTTTCGGGGATAAAACAAAGCTCTTTCTAAAGCCGTCCAAGAATAAAGACCAGATAAATAAAATTCTGGACGCACTTTATCCCATTCAGCCTGAATATTATGAAAGCGACTATAATGAATTGGTATCCAACCTTCAAATATTGCAGCGCAAAAGAAGCCTTGTATGTCTGTTCACCCATATACGTGATGAAGAAAGCTGCAGGGAACTTGCGGAAACACTGACACATTTGAATAAAAAACATGTACTAATGCTGGTGTCTGTTATCAATCCGGGATTAAAAAAACTAATTGACGCCGACACCATCAACATGGAAGCAATATACGGCAAATCCTCCGCCATACATCGGCTTAATGCAGAAAGAAATGCCTCATTAATCCTATCGCACTGTGGAATTACAAATATAATTACCGAACCGGGACAGCTTACACCTGAAATTATAAACCGATATATTGCTATTAAGAAGCAAATGAAGCTTTAGTTACTTTTCTTTAAATAGCCGGTTAGAAAATATAAAATCATCACCAATCCGGTAAAAGCTGCAAATAATATTTTTACCTGCGGTGATAATTCAGACGGAGTCAGAAAACCTTCTATAACTCCTGCTATGAGCAGCATTGGAACAACCGCACCCATAAGTATAAGAGCCTCACGGCCTGCTATAACAAGGGCATCCACCCGTCGATACAAGCCCGGTCTTATAAAACCGTAGCCTATTTTAAGCCCTGCGGCACCACTAATAAATATTGCCGTAAGTTCAATAATGCCGTGCGGGAGTATCCGTGACCAATATATGAATGAATCGCCGTGCTGCATTACCAGCGCACTTAAGCTGCCAAGGACAAAACCGTTTGCTATAAGGACATATATGGTGCCAATACCTAAGGATATTCCATATGCAAAACACAGCAACGCAACACGGACATTATTAGTAATAATCAACCCTGACATGACAGGATGATTCCAGCCTTCCGCTCCCTTATTATCAAAATTAATATTCTGTATAAAGTTGTCCGGAAGAAAAACATGAGCATTTTTCGAATTCAGCCATGTAAAAGCAAAGCTGAAGATAAATCCTGCCGTAAATATTAAGAAAGAAATCAGGATAACCTTAGAATTCTTTGCTAATGCAACAGGGAGTTCTTTTATATAGAATTCCGATATATTATTCAACTTCTTACGGCTGCTGTTATAAAACGCATTATGCGCATTGGCTACAATTGTATTAAGATATTCACATGTCTGCGACCGGGGGAAATATGTCTGAGCATAAGCCAAATGACCGGAGACCTGACGATACAATCTGTCAAAATCCTTTAATGTTTTAAAATCCGGCTTTGAATTTTTTCTGTTTTTATATAAGCTGACGATTTGTTCAAGCTGTTTCCATGTATCTGAGTGTATGCGGATAAATTTGTCTTCCGTCAAAAACATGCGCCCCCTTTAACATATCAACCTAATTATAACAAAGACATCGATTTTTGTGAAGTATGGAGGTAATTATCATGGATGAAAATGTAAATATTGTTACTCCGGAAAGTGTCAAGCTATCTTTCGAAACTGCCGGAATAGGCTCTCGCTTTATTGCACTGCTGCTGGATATGCTGATTCAAGGTTCCATCATTTTTGTTGCAATTATAAGTCTCGCAGCTTTGGGATTAAATTATCATGAGTGGATTTCAGGCAACTTTTTTTCATGGTACCTGGCCTTTATAATTATTCTTGCATTCTTGATTAATTTTGGCTATTTTTTATTTTTTGAAATGATAACCGGCGGAAGGACACCCGGAAAAATTGCTATGAAAATAAGGGTTTTAAAAACCAACGGTGCACCCATTAACTTTGCAAGCTCAGCTATTCGAAATATTTTTCGTTTAGCGGACATGTTTCCCTCCTTTTATGCCTTAGGACTCATTGTTATGTTTATAAGCAAGGATTATCGCCGCATAGGCGATTATGTGGCAGGAACCATGGTAGTGAAGGAATACAAAGGACAAATTCCGGTATCCGTTAAAAGCAATCCGGAAACCTGCTTTAAATCGGTTAATCCATATCCTTTGACTGCTGATGAATACAGATTGATTAAAGAATACTTAAGCAGAAGAAATCAGCTTTTAGATGAAAACAGATATTCACTTTTAATTGAATTATCCGAAAGGTTTTATAACAAGTTTTCAGTAGCGATGGAGGAACGAACCGACAGAGAAGCTTTCCTTGAAAAGCTGGTAAATTATAATTCGTAATAATTTACTCTGGACAAATAACGAGAAATCAGTTATAATGTAGCAGGTAGTTAAGCTGTTGTCGGCATTTTTATATTGCCCGTCAGCTAGGATGAATTTATGATTAAAGATGGGGAATTCAGCATTAATGACAGATAATAGTTTCATGCTCCATGCTCTTAAGGAAGCCCGGAAGGCTTACGAAAAAGGCGAAGCTCCTATTGGGGCTGTTATTGTAAAAGACGGAAAGATTATTGCAAGAGCTCATAATTTACGTGAAAGCAAGCAAAACTCTACTTATCATGCCGAAATACTTGCTATTCATAAGGCTTGCAAAAAGCTTGGCAGCTGGAGACTGGTAGACTGTGACCTGTATGTCACTCTTGAACCATGTCCAATGTGTGCCGGCGCCATTATACAATCGAGAATAAAAAGGTTATTTTTCGGTGCTGCCGATCCTAAAGCAGGAGCTGCAGGTTCTGTGGTAAATTTGTTTAATGTTGAAACCTTTAATCATAAAGTCGATGTTATACAAGGTATTATGGAGGATGAATGCTCCCAAATTTTAAAGCAGTTTTTTAGGGAGCTAAGAAAAAAGAATTCATAACTCTATACGGAGGGGTATCGAAGTGGTCATAACGGGGCTGACTCGAAATGTGTTGGGCAATGTGGAAGCTATGTGGCTGAGAACCTTGATTTTATGCAGTTTCTACTGACCTTGGAGTTCGAATAGATATAAATTTTTGAGCTGTTCTATCCGAGTTCTATCCGGGTCATTTAAATAATTTAACTTGGAGGGTTGTCCGAGAGGCTGAAGGAGCTGGTCTCGAAAACCAGTGTACCGCAAGGTATCTAGGGTTCAAATCCCTAACCCTCCGCCATCATGGAGCTGTTAATACTAAATGTTAGCAGCTCCTACCTTTTTAAGAGGCAAAGACTCTTCGATAATCTTTGCTGTCTTTTTCTTTGATTGGTATTCCAGATGCCCATAGATGTTAACCGTTGTCCGGATGTCGCTATGACCAACCCAATCTCTGATACGCTCCATAGGTACTTCATTTGCCATCATCAAACCTACGCAGGAATGCCTCAGATCGTGGAATCTAATAGGGGGTAATCCGGCTTTTTTTAGCAGATCACGGTGCCTGTTGGTTATATAATCCGGATCAATGATTTCTCCCAATTGGTTAACGCAAATGTATCCAAGCCATTCATTGCTGTATGAGTTGCCACAAAGCTCCCTTAGTTCCTTATTTTCAACTATTTTAGCCTTTATTCTTTCCTCCACATAAGGAATTAAAGGGTAAGTGCGATTACTCAAGTCAGTCTTAAGTTTATCTGAAGGGATATATATCTTCTTGTTACCGATAGTAACTTTTGTTACCGTGTGATTGGCGCGGAAGAATTTATGCTTAAAATCAAACTGAGATTCTCTAACACCGAGACATTCACTGCGCCGCATCCCATAAAAACCGCCAAGTAATATGGGAATTTCAATGATATCGCCTACAATGAATTCAATATAATATTGCATCTGTTCGGCATTTAACGTAGCTGCGTTATATTTCTCAATTTTGTGTAAAGTAATTGCGCTGTTTGGGTTTACACTAATTATTTTCTTGCTGATGGCATAGTTCAATACTTGATTGATAACTGTGTAATCTTTTGCAACTGTTGACTTCTTCTTGCCATTCTTAAGTCTATATGCATAATGCCCTTTCAGCAGGTCAGGTGTAACTTCTTTGACAGTGCATCCATAAGCTTTGAATGTTGGATACAAATTATGCTCAATGTTCTCTGCATACCCTGCCCAAGTGTTTATTTTAATCGTCTTATCAAAATTGAAGTCTTCACCAACAACGATATTATCCGGATGTCTGAATTCAAGCCACTCTTTTAATAAATCTGCAAACATGGGATTTTCTGAATGGGTATCATCAGCATTATCCTGAGCAACGTTTTTTTCAGGTGTTTCATGGGCGGAAGTCTTATCGGCAACACCATTTTTCAAATCAAGTGAATATTGAATTCTGGTCGATAGACATTTACTTTCAGCTTCTGCTTTATTTTCATCAGTTGCAGGAAGCCCTGTTGAAATCCAAAGCGGCTTACGCTTCCCATTCTTATCCTTTCGGTTGAGAACGGTATAATAATATCCCTTCTTAGATGTTACGAATCCTCCTATCAATTCATCCTCGGTCAACCTTACCATTTCTAACATTTTGGTGAGTTCCATGCGTTTCCTCCTTTCAAATTATTCACTCACCTGCCGTTGACATGATGAGTGTAACATAATAAAAAAGGTTCGTAAAATGTGCGAATAAAATTTTTATTCATTACTCACACCTATTCTTAGATAGCTTAATAAAAAAGGTTTGGGAATTCTATATGCTCGCCCAACCTTTAGGCACTCAATTTTATTTTCTTGTATTAAACCATATCCTGTCTTTAGGCTAATGCCAAGAATTTCACACATTTGCTTCATGTCAAGAACATCAGGGTATTTCTTTAACATAATTCGATAAGCTTTTTCCTGTGATAATTTTCCATTAGCCATATTTAAGCCCCCTTTCCGTTTTACTCTTGCTATAGATTAGCAGTATTAGGGGTTACGCCTTTGATTGAATACACATATACTTGCATAGGTAGACGAACCCCTAATCTTTTTTCTGTTTTGGTTTTTATATACTTATGTTATATCCGGCAGACAGCGGTTGACCGTCCTCATAGGAATCACACCTCCCCGTCAGCGACCGGGGCGCACTCTGGGACTTAACCTCGACTATG